>Ga0209541_10006589_pt1 | contig 19739 bp, 16 predicted proteins | sample RifCSPlowO2_01_FD_184027 | JGI IMG/M metagenome (GOLD analysis project Ga0209541, IMG submission 184027) | Groundwater microbial communities from Rifle, Colorado - Rifle CSP2_plank lowO2_0.1 (SPAdes) (version 2) | ecosystem: Environmental > Aquatic > Deep subsurface > Groundwater | place... | reverse complement strand
CTCGGAGTCGCGGCACTCCTCCTCGCGCTTGCCGGCGCGGCTTTTTGGCACGGTCCATCTAGAGCTCCCGTTTCGGCGCCGCGGCATCAAGCGGCAACGCCCCTCCTCGCGCGTCTTCCCGGCGCGCCTCTGCCCGAGGTGCGGGCCGAGGCGGTCGCGGTGGTCCGGCTCCGGGGGGATGAAGTGCTCTTTGCCAAGAATGCCGAGGCGCGGCTTCCCATTGCGAGCATTACGAAGCTCATGACTGCGCTCGTCTTTGCCGACGCGGTGGAGCCGCTTACGCCCGTGGCTATTTCGGATTCCGCCAAGCGCGTCGGCGAGGAAGACGAAAAGCGAAGCTCCCTTCCCGCGGGGGAGCGGGTGAAAGCCGAGGACCTTTTGAAATTACTCATCATATCCTCGGACGGGGACGCCGCCTATGCGGCGGCTGAATACCTCGGGGGAATGGATGCGCCCGAACGCATGTTGTTCCAGGAAAAAATCGCGCGGTTCGTCGAGCGGATGAATACGCGGGCGCGGGAGATGGGACTTGCGAACACGCGCTTTGCGAACCCGAGCGGCATGGATGGACCGGAAAATTTTTCCTCGACTACGGACCTCGTCCGCATCGCTCGGGAAATCACCGAGCGCCATCCGGAGCTCTGGAGCATGAGCCGCACCCAGGAGTCGTTCATCTTCGGCGGGACCGGGAAGCGCTACGGCGTCGTGAATACGAATCCGCTCCTCGCCGAATTCCCCGCGATCTACGGTTCCAAAACCGGCTTTGAGGACGAGGCAAAGGGCGCGCTTCTGATGCTCTACGAGCTTGCGCCGGACGAGCGCATCGCCATCGTCCTCTTGCGTTCTCCCGACCGCTTCGCGGATGGCCGCGCGCTGATACAATGGATTGAGAATAGTTTTGCGATAGCCCCGCGATAGCCCCATCGCCATCCATGACCCCGAACGCCGAACTCATCCAGAATGTCTTCAAAATCTTCGGGCTTTCCGCGGTCGCGTTCTTCTTCGCGCTCGCCTGGACTCCGCTCCTCACCCATTTTCTCTATAAGTACCGCATGTGGCGGAAATCGGTGCGGATTACGGCTCCCGACGGCGCGGGGACGCCCATTTTCGCTTCCCTCCATCAAAAGAAAGAAACCCGTACGCCGCGGCTCGGGGGGCTGCTCATTTGGATAACGGTAGTTGTCGTCATCTTCGCGTTTTGGCTCCTTGCCAAGACCGTTGACGGTCCAACCCTTGCGAAACTCAACTTTCTTTCCCGGAATCAGACCTGGCTCCCGCTCTTCACGCTCGTGGCCGCCTCCCTCCTCGGCCTTGCCGACGACCTCCTGCAGATATGGCAGAAGGGAGGATATGTCGCGGGCGGACTCAAGTTCCGGGCGCGGCTCGGCGTCGTGTTCCTGATCGCGCTCGTCGGCGCCTGGTGGTTTTACGCGAAGCTCGGGCAGCATACGCTCTACCTCCCCGGCGCGGGGGACCTCGACATCGGCATCTGGTTCATTCCGCTTTTTATCGTCACCATGTTTGCGACGTTCTCGACTGGCGTGACCGACGGCCTCGACGGGCTCGCCGGAGGGGTGTTCGCGACCATCTTCGCCGCCTACGGCGGCATCGCGTTTTTCCAGGGCCAGATTGACCTTGCCGCGTTCTCGGCGGTCGTCTTGGGCGCGCTCTTCGCGTTCCTCTGGTTCAACATCCCGCCGGCGCGCTTCTACATGGGCGAGACCGGGATCCTCGGGCTTACCTCGACCCTCACCGTCATCGCGTTCCTGACGAATTCCGTCATCGTGCTCCCGATCATCGCGTTCGTGCCCGCGGCAGAGGCGGCGTCGGTCATCCTGCAACTTTTATCCAAGCGCTTCCGCGGGAAAAAGATATTCCTCGTCGCTCCGGTGCATCACCATTTCGAGGCCATTGGCTGGCCGTCCTACAAGGTGACAATGCGATTCTGGATCATGAGCGCGGTCTTCGCCATCATCGGGATGGTGGTTGCGCTGGTGGGGCGGTGATGGCTTCCTTCACTTATCCACAGGATGTATTTTGCAACTGACCAAAAAGTCGGGTATGATTATTTTGATGAAAAAACCCATAACGAATAGACAAAAGCAGTTACTCAGCATCATTTATGGGTACATACGAGATACCGGTTATCCGCCGTCATTTGAGGAAATGCGGGAACGTCTCAAGGTATCCTCCAATCAATCGGTTCTAGATCTTCTGGAGAAGCTCAAGCAAGCAGGGCTGATACGGCGAAGCGAGACCGCGGCGCGGGGGATTACCATTCTGCGCACGGGGTACGACGCTCTCGGTCAGCCCCCGCTCGCGGCGTTCCTCGGGATGACGAGCGCCGGCGCTCCCATTCAGTCGTTTGAGATTTCAGGAGAGTGGAAAACGCTCTCAAAGGATATCGCCCGGCTGGACGAGAACGTTTTTGTTCTCAAGGTTTCCGGCGATTCGATGATCAACGCGGGAATTGACGACGGCGACGCGGTTTTTGTGCAAACAAAGAAAGAATTTGTGACTCGCGAGATCGTGTACGCCGAAATCAACGGCGAGGGAACCATCAAGCGGTTTATCTCCGAAGACAAGCCGCCCTATGTCTACCTCCAGCCGGAAAACCCGAACTACGAGAAAATCGTTTTTACCGAAGCAGTCGAGCTCAAGGGCAAGGTGATTTCGATTCTCAAGAATAACCAGTGGGTGCCCGCGAAGTAATGATGCCCACTAAAAAAAACCAAACCGAGCCGAAGAGGTGATAGGGAAGATTTTCCGGGACTCGGAAATGGTGTTTGGTCTGAAAGAATTCGAAGGCGCCGACATATACAAGGCGCTTGAGATAACCGAGGAGGAGCGCGGTCGCTACTACGTCAAAGACCTGAAGTTCGGCAAGCCGCGCCTCGTCTACGATGGGAAAGGGGGACGGGCAAACCGGAAGAAATCGTCCGCCAACTTTGGATACATAAACTACAGGCGCACTACCAATATCCGCTCGATCGAATCGAAATCGAGAAGAGCGTACACTTCGGGCGCGAAATCCACAGCAAGGCGGTGGACATCGTGGTTTACAAAAAGGACAAAATCACTCCGTACATTGCGCTTGAGATCAAAGCGCCGTCGGAAAAGAAGGGACATGAACAGCTCAAGAGCTATCTCAATGCGGACGGCGTTGAGATCGGCGTATGGTCGAATGGCAAGGAGCGCGTAATTCTTTACCGGCCGTATCCGAAGGAGTTCGACGACTCCTTTTCCGAAATTCCCCGCGCCGATCAGGCCATTGACGACCTGTTTGAGGTCAAAAAGAAGTGGCGGGACTTGATCCCGCAGTTCGACTTCGTGCATATTATCCGGCGCATGGAAGAGCTCGCGCTCGCCGGAAGCGGAGCCAATGTCTTTGAGGAGCTTTTCAAGATCATCTACGCGAAAATCTACGACGAGAAGATGGCGCGCGAACATCGCGAGGGAGAGGAAGTGCTCTTCCGTAAGTACCGCGACCCGGAGAAGACATACGCCGTTATCAACGACGAACTCTTCAAGAAGGCGGTCAAGGAATGGCCCGATACTTTTGAGCCGACGGATCGCATCCGCCTCTCGCCCGACCGGCTCAATGTCTGCGTTGGCTTTCTTGAGGGAGTGCGGCTTTTTGAGACCGGCGTAACGGAATACGAACTCATTGATCAAGCGTTCGAACACCTCATCACCGAGGTTTCCAAAGGCAAAAAGGGCCAGTACTTCACGCCGCGCCACGTCATCAGGATGTGCGTGCGGATGCTCGACCCGAAGCCGGAGGAGTTTGTCGTTGATCCGGCGTGCGGAAGCGGCGGATTTCTCCTCCGGGCGATGTTCCACGTATGGGATAACTACTTAAAATCGGATACCGCGCAAAGAGAGTACGCGGCGAAGCATATTTTCGGGCTTGACTTCGACAACAACATGCGCCGCATTTCGCAGGCCCTGATGCTCCTTGCGGGCGACGGCAAGCATCACATTTTCAAGCGCGATTCGCTTGATGCGCGCGACTGGACGCGCCCCGAGAGCGAAGACGCGCGGGTGGAATTGAAGCGCCTGCTTGCGGATTTGGACAATCCGATCGAGGGGCGCGAAAACCAGAAAACGTATCGCTATCTCAATTTCGACGTTCTTCTCACGAATCCGCCGTTTGCCGGGGAGAATCCGGAGCGGGGGCTCCTGCGACAGTACGAGCTTGCGCGCAAAGACGGCGGCACGCTCCGCAACAACGTCGAGCGGCACATCCTCTTTATCGAGCGCACGCTCGATATGCTCCGCCCGGGCGGTCGAATGGCTATCGTTTTACCGCAAGGAGTTCTTAATAACACTCAAATGGAATATGTGCGCGACTATCTCATGGACAAGGCACGGATCCTTGCGGTGGTCGGGCTCCACGGCAACACCTTCAAGCCGCACACGGGCACGAAAACCAGCGTTATATTTTTGCAAAGATGGCTCAAAGACGAAAAACCGCCGAAGGATTACCCAATATTCATGGCCGTCTCAAAACGCGGCGGCAAGGATAACTCCGGCGACTATATCTATAAGAAGGATGCGAGCGGCAACTACGCGCATGACGCTAGAGGCCGCAAAGTCCTCGACCACGATCTCGATGAGATCGCGGAAGCATTCAAGAGATTTCTTGTTGAACGAAATCTAAACTTCACGCCGTGACATGACGATCCTGCATTCCAGCGCGGAGCAACAAAGCGATGTTATCTACGCTTTCATAGACGCATCGAATCTGTGGGAGGCGCAGAAGGCCAAGGGGAGGTTTTTTAATTACGAAAATCTCACCCGGTTCTTGATGAAGAAATTCAACAGCGGCAAGATCAAGGTCTTCTACTATGCGGCGTACCCAGCCGACGGAACGAGGGATTATAGTTTGGATAGTAAGCATAAATTTTTCGTCTTTCTAAAAAAGGGTCTTGGCTTCGCGGTTATCAAAAAAGAACTGAAGCGCATATGGATTGTCGGCCCGGAAGGCGAAGCGGTGATTGAAAAAGGGAACATGGATGTCGAGATAACGATTGACGCACTGCATCACATCCAGAAATACAGCATCGCGGTGCTGTTTAGTGGAGATGCGGATTTTCTTGCGCTGGTCAGTCATCTGCGCAATCATGGTAAAAGAGTTTTTATCTTCTCTTCGCGAAATAATATTTCACAGGAACTGCGGACGGGCAGCGATGGATACTTTGACGTGTTACGGGACTGCGGAGATGATATTTGGGGCAAGGAGATCAAGAGGCGTACCGAACGACCCGCATAATGAAGCCGCCCTCCTTGCGGAGGGCGGCTCTTGGATGTGATGCCCTTTCAGTTCAATCAAAAACTGAAAGACGTCAGTAGTATAGCAAGCCGGAGTATGAGAAGTCAAGCGCCGTTATGCACAGGAAATCAAGCAGAACAAAGCGTCAAAACGCCTCGCTATCTCTGAACGACATCGCGGATGGATTTTTGGAATCTGCTAAGGAGCAGAAGCTAAATTTTATCGTGTGAAATACTATTTTTCTCAACATAACTGGTTTGATTTAACCCCGATTGATTGGACAGGAATAGCAGCTATTGCGGCTGTAGGTGTTGCGCTGTTTGGTTATTTTCAATCTGAAAGTGCGCAAAAAGAATCCAAGAAAAGAGAGGCTATAGAAAAACTACTGACTCCCCTTCGGAAAGAGCTCGACGACTTTTCTAAGACCAAGTGGGATAACTGGGAATTCAGGAATCGTTGGAATAGATTGAAAGATAAAAAGTTAGATTTTCCACTTCAATATTATTGGTTGCAACAAGCAAACTCCAAATTAGTAAAATCGGTAGAAAACTTTGATCAAAAATTTGAGCGGTTCGACAATCTGCGCGGGCCAACGCAGATGCCGCGAGTGATCGAGGGGTCTATAGTGAACTCTGTTAGGAAATTCGTAGCTGAAAAAAGCATCTCAATCGAGGGCAATGCTGGCAATTTACCAGCTAATAGCGAGATTATAAATTCCCATTGGGCTTGCTCTATAGGTGGCAAAAGTACAGGAGGAGCTGTAACTTTGTATAGTTTAGTCATGTGGAAAGCTTCTCTTTCAGATTACCTAGAAAGTAGAAAGCAAGATAAAGAGATCGCTGCTAAGAAAATTGATTATGTTAATTACTCTATGAGTGATCTGAAATTTTTTCCGGCGTTTGATACAAAACTTTCTGATGAGTTACTTTTTCAAATCGAAAAAGATTTATCTGAGCTTGGGGAGAAAAAAGAGATTAATGAATATCGTATAAAATGGCAAGATTTATACAACTCTGGCTCGGAGCTATTAAAAGAGATTGATTTATGGTTATCTACTCAATAATCCAAAAATCCCGACTCGAAGGCGCGAAGCGGCTGGATGCGGAATATTACCAGCCGGAGTATTTGGAAACACGCAAATTAGTTTCGGCTCTGCTTCATACTACTTTGGGAGAGGTAAGTAATAAGTTTAAAAAAGGAATTTTCGACATCAAAGCGGATACATATACCGATGAAGGGATACCGTTTATCCGGATTTCAAACCTGAAGAACGGTTTGGTTGATGAAACCGATGTCGCGTTTATTTCCGTAGAAGCTAACGAAAAAGAGAAGAAAACCTCATTGCAGCGCGGTGATTTCGCTCTGTCTAAAACAGCCTATCCTGCTGCATCCCTGATCACTTTGGATGAGGTTAATATCAGTCAGGATATTATCGGCGTATCTCTCAAAAAGGAGTGGCAAGAGAAAATTCTCGCGCCGTTTGTTGTAGCTTTTTTGAATTCAAAATTCGGTATTGCTGAAATGCAACAGTGGTTTCAGGGCAATGTTCAGATGCACTTATCTTTACCGGACGCAAAGACAATTCTCATTCCTCTTTTCCCCTTAGAAAGGCAAGAAGAAATTGCAGAGATTTTTAGGCAAGCTGAGGATGAGTTTCAGAACTCAAAATCCCTCTACTCCCAAGCCGAGAAGGTACTTTTGGAAGAATTGGGACTTCTGGGCTTTGAGGCCAACGGCGAATTATGGAATATCGTAAATCTTTCCGACGTGAAAACCGCAGGCCGAATGGACGCCGAATACTTCCAGCCGAAGTATAGGAGGTTGGAGGTAAAACTCAAGAAATACGGCTCCAAAAAGTTGCTGGACGTGTTGCAAAGCGTAGCGGCAAAATTTATTCCCGAACTAGATAAAACGTACCGCTACGTCGAACTCGCAGACATTGATATTTCGCTCGGGGTCGTGAACGGTTGCGCCGAGGTGCTCGGCAAAGAAGCGCCGAGTCGCGCGCGGCGTCTTTTGAAGGCGGGCGACGTCATCGTGTCGAGTGTTCAGGGGTCGCTCGACAAAGCTGCGCTGGTAAGAAAGGAGTACGCGGGAGCCGTTGCGTCAACGGGATTTTTTCAATTTCGGAGCCGCGAAATTTTACCCGAAGTTTTGCTTGTATTGTCAAAAAGCATCGTTTTGCAAAGCCAGTTTGAGCAGAGATGCGCTGGCACTATTTTGACCGCCGTACCGAAAGAAAGCATCAAGGATATCCTTATACCCATCCCGCCCGAAAAGGTCCAGCAAAAAATCGCCGAGTTTGTGCGCCGATCGCACGAATCGCGCAGGAAAGCAAAGGCGCTTCTGGACGAGGCGAAGCGCAAGGTCGAAGAGTTGATCGAAGCACGAAAATAGCGTGATGGAAAATGGATTCCGCTCGGCTCGCCTTTCCGTGCTATAGTGGTACATAGGCCGCAGGGCGATTCTTTATGACCTACGACATTCTCATTACCGACGGGATGGTTATTGACGGCACGGGGAAGCAGCGCTTTCTCGCGGATATCGGCGTCAAGGACGGGCTCATCCACGAGATCGGGATCCCGAAGCTCGCCGGCGCCGAGGGCAAGGTTACAATCAACGCCTTCGGAAAGTTCGTCGCCCCCGGCTTCATTGACATCACAAGCCATGCGGACCAGAACTGGTCGCTCTTTCTGAATCCAAGTCAGGAGTATCTTCTCGCCCAGGGCGTGACCTCGATCCTCATCGGGAACTGCGGAACCTCTCTCGCGCCGCTCGTTTCCGAGGATTCCATCACCTCGCTCAAGAAGTGGAACCAAACCGGAGGCGCGAATATCAATTGGGCTTCCACGAAAGAGTTCCTCGACGAACTCGGCCGGCACCCCTTGGGCGTAAACGTCGGTACGCTCGTCGGCCACGGCACCATCCGCCGCGGCATCACCAAGGGGGCGACGCGCTTGCTTACGAAGCAGGAATTCGCCGAGTTCGCCGGCGTTCTCTCGCGCACCCTTGCCGAGGGCGCCTTTGGGTTATCCACCGGGCTCGCCTACGGCCATGAAGCCGCTGCTTCTACCGACGAACTTGTTGCCATCGCCCGGGTGGTTGCGGAGCGGGGCGGAATATATAAAACGCATCTCCGCGATGAAGGGGTAAACCTGGTTCCGGCGGTGAATGAGGCAATCCATATCGGGCGCGAGGCGAAAATTCCGGTCATCATGTCGCACGCGAAAGCCGTCGGCCGGAAGACCTGGCCCTCCTTCGGGAGCATCCTCGCTATGGTGGAGCGCGCGGCCGAGGCCGGCAATGCGGTATGGTTCGACATTTCGCCCTACGAGCGCACCGGATCCTTTCTCTACGTGGTGCTCCCGGCATGGGCGCGGGAGGGGGGGTTTGACACGATGATCCGACGGATCCAAGATCCCGCCGTGAAGACGACGATCATCCGCGAACTCAAGGCGAAGACCATACGGCCGGAACGGTACATCGTGTCCGGCGCGGCAATGCTCCGGGGAGGGCATACGCTCGCGGAAATCGCACGGAACACCGGCCTTACGGTTGAGGAGGCCATTCTGGAGCTTTTGGTACTCAACCGCGGCAAGGTCTTCGTCTTCGGCAAAGTCATATCCGCGAAAAACGTCGCCGACGGCATCCGCCACCCGGAGAGCATCATCGCTTCCAATGGGAGCGGGATCTCGCAGGAGCTCGAGCGTTCGGGGAAGATCATCCACCCGCGCTCCACCGGCGCGTTTCCCCATTTCCTGCATCGCTTCGTCCGCGACGGAAAAATTCTTCCCTGGGAGACCGCGATCGCGAAGATGACCTCGGCAGCCGCCGATGCGGTCGGATTTTCTGGCCGCGGCAGGATCGCCCCGCGCTACCGCGCCGATATCACGGTGTTCGATCCCGAGACCATCCGAGATCGCTCAACATACCAGAATCCGTTCATCCATTCCGTCGGGGTTGATACGGTCGTGGTGAACGGCGTGGTCGCGCTCCGGGATGGGCGAGCGACCGGAGCGGCCGGAGGGCAGGTGCTGCGGAAATCATGAGCAGCCGCCGCGCGTTTATCATTCACGGCTGGAGCGGCTCGCCGGGCGAAGGATGGCTGCCGTGGCTCGGACGCGAACTGGAACAGCGCGATTTTTCCGTCGTCCGTCCGGCGATGCCGAGTACCGACGCCCCCAAGATCAATGCATGGGTGGAGCATCTCCGAGACATCGTCGGTTTCGTTGATGCTCATACGTATTTCGTCGGGCACAGTATTGGTTGTCAGACGATACTGCGCTACCTGGAAACGTTGCCGCGGGATAGCCGCGTCGGCGGGGTGGATGCATCTTATGGACGAAGGCATGCCTACCGAGCAGGAGCGCGCGATTGCGGTGCCCTGGCTCACCAAGCCGATTGATTTTGGAAAGGTTGTTCAGATCGCCGCGGGCAAAATTGATGCGATTTTTTCCGATGATGACCCCTATGCGCCGATTACCGATGCATCGATATTCAAGGAGAAGTTAGCCGCCACCATTACGATTGAACATGGCAAGGGTCACTTTAGCGGGAGCGACGGCATCGTCGAGCTTGCGAGCGCCCGGGATGCGGTTCTCCGCTACGCCGGCCTCCTCTGAATTCGCCGGGAAAAATGTCCTCATCATGGGGCTCGGGTTGCACGGCGGCGGCGCGGGAGCGGCCGCATTTTTTGCGCGCGCCGGCGCGCGCGTGACCGTCACCGATTTGAAATCGCGGCGCGAGCTCCTGCCTTCGGTTCGCGAGCTCGCCCAATTCCGCGGCATTACCTACCATCTCGGCGAACACCGGCCGGAGGATTTTCGCGATACCGATTATGTTGTCAAAAATCCTGGCGTACGCGACGATTCGCGGTTTTTGAAGATCGCGCGCACGGCCGGAGCCGCCGTCCTTTCGGATACCGAGGTGTTCTTTCGCGCCTGTCCCGCGCCGATCATCGGCATTACCGGTACCAAGGGTAAATCCACGACGACATGGCTGATCGGGGCGTTCCTCAAGCAAGAAGCAAAAAACAAGAAACAAGAAACGCGGGTGTGGGTTGGCGGAAATATTCGGACTTCGATGCTCGAGTTCTTGCCGCGGGTACGCCAGCAGGACCGCGTCGTGCTCGAACTTTCGAGCTTTCAACTCGACGCATTGCGTCGAAGCCGGATGAGCCCCCACATAGCCGTTATCACGAATATCTTCCCGGATCATCTCAATCGCTATGCTTCGACGCGGGCCTATGCGGCATCGAAAGCGGGCATTTTCCGTTTTCAGAAAAGCGGCGACTATCTTTTTGTGAACCGGGGCGATGTGGGGCTCCGGCGTCTTGCGCGCCGCGCGCCCGGGCATGTCGTGTTCGTTGATGCCGAACGCACACTCCGTCCGTTCCGCAGCGTCATCAGGTCATCCGTGCCCGCGTTCCACTTACCGAATATCACGCTTGCCGTGGCGGTTGCAAAGCGCTGCGGGGTAGAGGACGACACCATCCGCGTCGTCCTCCGCCGTTTCCGCGGAATCCCCGGGAGAATGGAAACCGTGCGCACGATCCGTGGGGTTCGCTACATCAATGACACGACCGCAACCAATCCGACTGCGGCGACGGCAGCGGTGCGCGCGGTGAAGCCCGAGATCGAGAAGGGGCGGCTCATCGTGCTCGCCGGCGGCTTTGACAAGGGGCTTCCGGTGCGGGAATTCTCCCGAGCGCTCGCGCGCGATGCGGCGACGGTTATATTTTTGCCCGGGACAGCAACCGCCCGGATGAAATCAGAGATCACGAGACACGTATCACGTATCACGAATCATGCGTCACGAGGGGCGGGGCCGGAAATTTTTCATGCGCGTTCAATGCGCGAAGCGGTCAGAATCGCCCACCAGAATGCCAAGCGTGGGAACATGGTGCTCCTTTCCCCGGGGGCGGCGAGTTTCGGCCTCTTCCAACATGAATTCGACCGCGGGGATCAGTTCGTGAGGGAAGTCCGGCGCCTCCGAGAATAAGCGGTCTGCTTCTGGGTGCGCTCCCTGCAGCGGGGACGATTTTGGCTTAGAATGGAAGGAGTCATGCGTCGCCGCCACCTCGATTATCCGCTCCTCGCGATTGTTCTCGGGCTTCTCGCCGCCGGGCTCTTGATGATATCCTCGGCATCCATCGCGCTCTCGGAGAAGAATTTCGGAACGCCCTACTATTACGTTTCCCATCAGGCCGTCGCCGCGCTCGCGGGACTCGCGGTGCTCTTCATCTTCCAGAACATCCCGTACCGTTTCTGGAGAAGGATGTCGCTTCCGATTCTCCTCGGATCGCTTGCCGCCACGGCGGCGGTGTTCATCCCCCAGATCGGCGTTGCCGCAAAGGGCGCGGCGCGGTGGCTCGACTTCGGCTTCGGCACGATCCAGCCCTCGGAAATCCTCAAGTTATCCCTTATACTGTATTTAGCGAGCTGGCTTGAGAAAAAGCGCGGGGAGCTCCGCGGATTTGCGGCATCCCTTGTTCCGTTTCTCATCGTCCTCGGCGCTGTCGGCGGGCTCCTGGCGCAGCAGAAGGACCTCGGTACGCTCATCATCACCGGCGGGGCGGCGGTCCTTGTCTACTTCCTCGGGGGAAGCCGCATTTCCCAGATCGTGCTCCTTGGGGTCATCGCGCTTGCGGCGGTCGCGGCGCTCATCGCGGTCGAGCCCTATCGCGCGGATCGCATCCTCGTGTTCCTCAACCCCGAAACGTCGCTCCAGGGTGCCGGGTATCATGCGAACCAGGCCCAGATCGCCATCGGCTCCGGCGGCTTCTGGGGCAGGGGATTCGGCCAGAGCATCCAGAAACATAACTACCTCCCCGAGCCGATGGGGGATTCGATATTTGCCGTCATCGTCGAGGAGCTCGGATTCCTCGGCGGCGTCATCTTTATCGCGGCGTATTTCGCGTTCTTCGTCCGGGGGATCGTGATCGCGCGTCGCGCCCCGGACGTGTTCGGGCGGCTCCTCGTGAGCGGACTCGTATCGCTCATCACTCTGCAGGCGTTCGTCAACATGGCCGCCATCTCCGGCATCCTCCCACTCACCGGCATCCCGCTCCCGTTCGTGAGCTACGGCGGGACCGCGCTCATCATCACCCTCGCGATGGCCGGGATTATGCTCAATGTGTCGAAGGCGGGAGGCAGGTAGCAAGAAGCAAGTAACAAGTAACAGGAGGCAAGAAGCAAGTAGTAAGGAGATGAAAACACATTCCATGGAAACAGAATCATTTTCTCGTCACCGTTCTGCTACTTGGTTTCCAGTTACTTGTTTCTTGTTACTTGTTTCCTCTTTCTTGCTGTCTGTTTCTTTCTTGTTACCCGGTTCTTCGCATTTGTTGTTGCTTGTTTCTTAGAAGATATGCGCATCGCACTGACGGGCGGCGGGACCGGAGGGCACTTCTATCCGATTCTTGCCGTAGCGAGCGAGCTTCGCGCGATCGCCGCTGCGGAACGGGTCGTTGATTTGCGCCTGTTCTATTTCGGCTCAAAGCCCCTGCATCCCGAACTCCTCGCGAAGGACAGCATTCGGTATCGGCATGTGGCGGCGGGCAAGGTCCGGAGTTACGCGCCACCCCTGAATATTCTCGATGCGTTTTTGACCGCGTTCGGCATCCTCCAGGCGATTGGGAAGATGCTCGTCGTCATGCCCGATGTGGTTTTCGCCAAGGGCGGGTACGACAGTTTTCCGACGCTCGTGGCGGTCCGCCTCTTCCGCATCCCGGTCGTCATCCACGAATCCGACGCGGTGCCGGGCCGCGTGAACCGATGGGCGGGGAAGTGGGCAACGCGGGTTGCCATCGCCTACCCGGCGGCGGGGAAGTTTTTCCCGGAGGGGAAGGTGGCGCTCACCGGCATCCCGATTCGGAGCGGGATACTCGGCGGGACGCGCGAACAAGCGGCAGAGTTCTTTGCGGTGTATTCGGACCGGCCGGTGGTGTTCATTACCGGCGGCTCGCAGGGCGCCAAGATCATCAACCAGGCGGTCGTTGAGATCCTGGCGAGGATTCTCGAGAAGTTCGAGGTCATCCACCAGGTCGGCGAAGCGCACTTCGAGGACCTCCGCTTCGAGACGGCATCCATCATCAAGGAAGGGGGAGGGGAGCGGTACTACCACATGGTCGCCTCGCTCAACGAGGAGGAGATGCGGAGCGCTTACCTTCTCGCGGACATCATCGTGTCCCGGGCCGGATCCACGATTTTCGAGATTGCGGCATGGGGGAAGCCGGCGATCGTCATACCGCTCGCGATCGCGGCCCAGGATCATCAGCGCGAGAACGCCTATGCCTACGCGGCAGCCGGAGCGGCGGTGATCATCGAAGAGGCGAACCTGACGCCGTCCCTGCTCCTGCACGAAATCACGAGTGTTGCGGAGCATCCAGAGCGCCGGGCGAAGATGGCCGAGGCGGCCAAGGCCTTTGCGCGGACCGATGCGGCCGAGGTCATCGCGAAAGAGGTCTTCCGCATCGGAACCCACGAATCATGACCCCGTCCGTCCGCACACGCATCGCGCCCCCGATGGAATTTCGCGCGGCGAAATCCAACGGGGCAAGCGAGACAGACCATGCACTATGATCCGCACCCGGATAGCGCCGAGTCCTACCGGTTTTCTGCACATCGGGACTGTGCGGACGGCTCTGTTCAATTATCTTTTCGCAAAGAGACACGGGGGAGTATTCGTGTTGCGCATCGAGGATACGGACCTCGAACGATCCGATACGAAATTCGAGACCGACATCCTTGATGGGCTCGCGTGGCTCGGCATCCAGCTGGACGAAGGCCCGCGGGAGGGCGGCTCGTTCGGGCCGTATCGTCAGAGCGAGCGCATCGCTACCTACGAGCAGTATCTCCGCCAGCTCCTCGATGGCGGGAAGGCGTTTTATTGTTTCCACACGGAGTCGGAGCTTGCCGCGAGCGAAGGCAATGCCGAGGGAAAGATTTTCGCGCCGCACGTTTGCGATCACCGCGACATGGCGCGGGCGGATGATGAGGGGAGAATGGGCGGAGGGGAGCGGGCCATTATCCGTTTTCGGAACGAATCCGCGCGCGAGATTGTTTTCACGGATGTCATTCGGGGCAATGTCAGAACCGATACATCGCTCCTTGGCGATTTTTCTCTCGCAAAAAATCTCCGAACGCCGCTTTATAATTTTGCCGTCGTCGTTGATGATTTTTTGATGCAGATCAGCGATATCATCCGTGGCGAGGACCATATTCCCAATACGCCCAAACACCTCCTCATCCAGGAAGCGCTCGGATTCCCGCACCCGCGCTATGCCCATCTCCCGCTCGTCCTCGGATCGGATCGCTCCAAACTTTCGAAGCGCCACGGCGCGACAACCGTGCATGAATTTCGGCAACGGGGGTATCTCCCCGAAGCGCTCGTGAATTTCATGGCGCTCCTCGGATGGAATCCGGGGGATGATCGCGAGCTCTTTTCGCTCGATGAACTCGCGCGGGAGTTCGACCTCGGGCGGGTGCAGAAGTCGGGCGCGATCTGGAATCAGGAAAAACTCGATTGGTTCAATGCCGAATATATCCGAAGGAAAGATCGAGAGACGCTTGTTCGGACCGCGCAGCCCTTTCTCCAGGCAAAATTTCCCGACCGCGTCATTTCCGAGGCCGACGCGGATGCGGCGCTTGCGCTGGAGCGTTCCCGGTTGCGGAAATTGTCCGATATCGGCAACGATTCCGAGTTCCTTTTTCGGGAGATTGCGTATGGACCCGCACTCCTCGCTTGGAAAGAGATGTCCGCCGGTGAGGTGAAAGCATCGCTCGAGCGTTCCCAGAGCATCATCGCTGGCGTGGAGGGAATCGCGTTTGACAAAGAGAACCTGGAGGCGGTCTTCCTGGCGGCAATCGGAGCGGGGGATAAAGGGTTTCTCCTCTGGCCGCTCCGGGTGGCGCTTTCCGGGAAAAAGACCTCTCCCGGGCCGTTCGCCATCATGGCGGTTCTCGGCAAAGAGGAAACCATCCGGCGGATCAACCGCGCAATCGAAAGACACCAGCAATGATGCTACGATAGGGGAGTATGGTACGCGGCGCGAATACGCGGCTTATCGTTTTTGGTTGCGCTCTTTCGCTGCTGATTGCGGGCGCGGGTTTTCCCGTGCCGGAGCGCGCCGCGGCAAACGAGGACATCCGCCGCCAGATTGATGCAAAGAACGACGAAATAAAGCGCCTGGAGGCGGATGCCAAGCGCTACCAGACGGAGATCGCCGAGGCGGAAAAGAGCGCGAATACCCTCCAAGGCCAGATCAGAATCATTGATCAAACGATCAAGCGGCTTGATGCGGATATCCGGGTGACGAACGCGAAAATTTCGCGCGCGACGCTCGAGATACGGGCGCTCGGTACGGAGATCGGCGAAACCGAGGACTCCATCACCATTGACCGCGGGCGGCTTGGGGCGCTCGTTCGTGAGCTCGCCGAACGAGATCAGGAGCCGCCGCTCGCGACGTTCATGAAGTACGATTCCCTGTCCGCTTTTTTCACCGCGCTCGACGAGCTCGCGGCCGTGCAGGGAGAGTTGAACCGTGTGATCGCTGATCTCCGGTTGAGCCGGGAACAACTCACCGACCAGAAAAGCCGCACCGAGGCGAAGCGCCGAGAACTCGCCGGCCTTGCGCGCGAACTCGCTGATCAAAAATCCATCCAGGCGGGTGAGCGCAAAGCCCGCGCGACCCTGCTTACGGAGACGCGGAACCAGGAAAAACGCTACCAACAACTCTTGGCGGACGCCAAGAAGAAGCGTCAGGCGCTCGAATCGGAGATCGAGAACCTCGAGGCGGCGCTCCGCGCAACATTCGATCGCTCGCTCCTGCCCAAGGCCGGAGATGGGGTGCTCGGCTGGCCCCTTCCGAATCCGGTCTTCATCACGCAGTACTTCGGGAATACCGAATTCGCGCGTGGCGGGGCGTATGGCGGCAAGGGGCATAACGGCGTTGACTTCCGTGCCGCGAATGGTACCGCCGTTTTCTCGGCTGAACGGGGAACGGTGCGCGCGACGGGGGACACCGATCTCGCATGCCGCCGGGTCTCCTACGGGAAGTGGATATTGATTGACCATCCGAACAACCTTTCAACCCTCTACGCGCATCTTTCCCTGTCAAAAGTCGGTGCCGGCGATACGGTGAACCGCGGGACGCTCATTGCCTACTCCGGAGCCACCGGCTACGCGACCGGGCCGCACCTCCATTTCACGGCGTTCGCGCGCCAGGCAGTCGAGGTTATTGATTATCGGAGCAAGGTCTGCGGCACCGTCATGACGCTGCCGATCTCCCCCACGAGCGGCTATCTCAATCCGCTCGATTATCTATGAAAACACTTTTCGGGATTTTCCTGTTCGCGCTGGTTCTATTCGCGATCACGGAGATCGCTGAACGCGCACAGGTTCCTCCGTCCGCCCCCGGCGGGGGATTGGAGCCGGCACCGCAGGCATCCGGGGAGGGGGGTTCCCGTTCTGCGACGTCCGTTCCCTCCTCGGGAGCGCTCCGGCCATCGCCCGCGCCACAGCCGACCGCAGTGCCATCGCCAACGCCCCGGTCGACCGCGCCTGGAGGACAGGCGACAAAGCCGCCAAAGCAGGTAAAGCCCGTCCTGCCGCCGATAACCGAAATAACGATTCCCATTTCACCTTCACCGGCGGCAACCCCCGTACCAACGCCTCAGCCTCCGAGCGACGCGGAGCTCTACGCCCGCATCAACGGGGCGGTGGTCCAGATTTTCTGCACTGCTTCGGACAAGCTCTACGCCGCGAGCGGCGTCATCGTGAATACCGGAGGGCTCATCCTGACGAACGCGCACGTTGCGGAGATCGTGAAAAATGCCGGGGAGCAAAATTGCAAAGCCCGGCATGGTAATCCGGCGTGGGAATTCGCCGGTGTGCGGCGTGTGTACACCGCGGATGCGGAGCCAAAGATTCCCGGGACGAGCGTGGCGCAGCGCGACTTCGCGTTCCTGCGGCTTGACACGCCGCGCGAGGCGTTTAGCTCGGCCTCGGTCGCGGTGCTCCTCGCGACCGAGGGGAGTTCGCTCTACACTCTCGGGTATCCGAGCGAGTTTCTCCAGAATATCGCGGCGTTCCAAAATTCAAACCTGGTGTTCTCGGTGCTCCGGGTGGACAACTATGCGGATCTCGATGGGGATCTTGCCACTGCCGAGGGATACGTTTCCCAAGGCGGGCTCGCGCTGCAGCAAGGGAGTTCCGGCACTGCCCTCTTCGATCGAGAGGGGAGGGCGCTCGGCATCATCTTTGCCACCACCAAGGGCGCCACGACCGCGGACCGCGAGGGCATCGCGCTTTCCATGCCGTACATTGATCGCGTGATGAAATTGGAAACGGGGAAGGGGTTGATTGAGTTCATCGCGGGGCATTGATTGAAATTAAATCGGAATTGGAGAGGATGCTCCACACCAGTCGCGATTAGGCGGTAAAGTGTTAGGGACGGAAAAGGGTTATTGTGCGACGTGGTTGAGAAAGGGAAAGCAGCGGGGGCAGGCGTACTCACGCCCGTTCCCCCGCTGTGATTGCAGCTCCGTTCTGTTGCGATGGATTTTCGGCGCCGAAAGTATAGAGTTAGAAGCGTATATTCCATTCATGCGCACCTCCTACTCGGCCCTCGAAACCTACAAACTCTGCCCCCAGAAATACCAGTTCCAGGAAATTGATCGTATCCGCGCAAAAAAGTCCAAGGCGGCGGTGTTCGGTACGCACATCCATACCACCCTCCGGTATCTCTTCTCGCAGGATCCCCTCTTCCCTACCCTGGACGAGGTTCTCGATTATTTCCGCGCGAACTGGCCGCCGGCGGAGAAGTTCGATGTTTCGGCAGAGGAGAAGCGTCTCTACCAGGAAAGCGGCGAGCGCATCATCCGCAATTTCTACGCGAAGAACGCTCCCTGGAATTTTGCGGTCGTTGACCTTGAGTCGCATTTCGAGGTGCTCATCGAGGATGCGCGTCGCCGCGAAACCCACGTGCTCGCCGGACGCATTGACCGCATTGATAAAGTCGGGGATGGATTCGAGGTGATTGACTACAAAACGAGCCGCACGCTCCCCTCGCAAGCGAAGGTGGATGGCGACCTCCAGATGTCCATTTATGCGCTTGGGCTTCAGCGCCGCTGGCCGCACGTGGCGCCCGAGACGATTACCCTCTCGCTCTATTTTTTGAAGCATGGGGAGAAACTCTCCACCAAGCGGACGGCCGATGCGAATGCCGCGACGCAGGAAGACGTGCTCCGCACCATTTCGGAGATCCAACGGAAGCAGGAAACCGGCGAGCGGTTCGAGCCGGTTCCGGGACCGCATTGCGGCTTTTGCCCCTATAAGCCGATCTGTCCCGCGTGGCGGCACCTGTACCGGAATGCCGACGCTCCCCCGCCGGGAGAGGCGGAAGTCCAGGCGGCGATCCGGGAATACTTCGACATCGTGAAAAGCGAGCGCCAGGCCGCGAAGCGCCTCGGTGAACTCAAAGATTTCATTCGATCCTATATGGAAAGGGAAGGATTTGACCGTGTATTCGGGGATGAGGGCTTCCTTTCCCGCTCGGTGCAGAAGCGGTTCGCGTACGATTTCGAAAAAGCGCGCGCGATCCTCGAGCCGCTCGGCAAGTGGGAAGAGGTGCTTCTGGCGGATGACCAGAAGTTGAGAATCGTCGCCAAGACCCTCCCCCCGGAACTCCAGGCCGCGATCGAAGCCGCGAAGGTGCTCGTAAAGGAGTACACCGTCATCGCGGCGAGCATGAAAAAAATCCCCCGTCCGGAGCCGGAAGCGGATACATAAAATATGAAAGCGGAAGGACCGGGAAGTCCTTCCGCGTCAGTCGCTCCGACAACCATCCAATCGCCTTTGATTGCCTTCGTTCGCGCAGTTGTCGCGGCTACCGGGGAAGCGGTATTGCCGTGAGTTTAGCATCGATGTCGGAGTACTGCATCCGCTGCGACGGCGAGCGGAGCGTTGCCGTGTCAACGCCGTGCACGGCGATCCTGACGCTGTCGAGGCCCGCTGTCAGGAGCTCGCGCAGCTGCGCGGGAGAATAGGCGAAATGAATTTCCGTCTCCCCTCCCTTGGACACGCTCATCATGTTGGCGAATCCGGCCCACTTCTTGGTGTGGCCATGGATGTCGCGCTGGGTGTACGCGACGGCCGCTGCGGTATGGTTGATGGAGAGGATGACGCCGACCGGCAGTACGGCGCCGAGCTTCCATCGCGCTTTCTCCTGCAGGAACGCGGGGTCGGTGCTTTCCCCCACGGCGAACGCGATGCCGACGGAGTACACCATCGCCGCGGGCGCTCTGATCTTCACCGCGAAGCCGACCTGGCCCCCTTCCAGCTCCCGCGGCGTTACCTCGGCCGTGAAGAGCGCCTGGCCTTGGGCAGCGCCGAACGGCGTGAGCGCGATGGAGAAACCAAAAAGAGCAATTCCGACGATTGACCGCATGGCAGACCTCCTTGC
>Ga0209541_10006587_pt1 | contig 19742 bp, 18 predicted proteins | sample RifCSPlowO2_01_FD_184027 | JGI IMG/M metagenome (GOLD analysis project Ga0209541, IMG submission 184027) | Groundwater microbial communities from Rifle, Colorado - Rifle CSP2_plank lowO2_0.1 (SPAdes) (version 2) | ecosystem: Environmental > Aquatic > Deep subsurface > Groundwater | place... | reverse complement strand
ACCAATAGCGGCTTTGTTTGCCGCCTTTCCCTGCTTGATCTCAAATGCAGTTTCTGCGGTCGTCGGTGCATTGCGCCGTGAAGGAGTTTCCGGTGTGCTCTCAATAAGGTCTTCCATTTGCCTTCCCGAAAGACGCGAGGGCACAGGGCTTGGGGTTTGCGCATGTGCGGCGACCGTACGAGGTTGGGAAGACTCAGGGAGTGGAGCCGACGCGTTGTCTTCCGGCGCTGCTGTTTCACCAGCCACACGCAAGCTTTCTTCAATTTTTGCGAGTTCCCTTTCAGCCATTGCTCTCATGTCAGGATTTTCATTCGTCGCGAGTTGGCGCAATTTCAAACGAGGAACACGACTGACATCTTCTGCACCAGAAAGCAATAATGCGACGAGTGCTGCATCCCTTTCTGTATTGAGTGTAGCGGGAGCAGCTTCGGATGCGGCACGCTGAGAACGCTCCGCTTCTTGTGCGTCGAGTCGTACGAGCTCCTCCTCTGCCATATGTTTGATTGTCTCGTTTTCACTCGTGACAAGCTGCTGCAACATAGAGCGCGGAACCAATGTAATGTCTTCCTTCCCAGAAAGAAGGAGTTCAGACAAGAAAGACATCGGCGTCATCTTTTCTCGGGGAACATTTTTTACGGCACGCTCTACCCTTGGCGGAATAGTGTGGTACAGACCAACGAGCGGAGTAAGCGCAGCAAGTATGGCTTGGGGTTCACGCGCAGCAATACCATGCCATTCAAGGACCTTCTGTGCACGACTCGTGGAGAGCACATCCTCGCCATTTTCCTCGCCGCGTTCGAGTACGTCTTTTAATATATCCAGCTCTACTGCCTGATGCGTAAATTCCCGATAAAGATCATAGGCAATATCTTTCTCAACACCTTTTCTTCCCAGCATGTCCGCAAAGGCATTCTTCCTTCGGATAGCCTCATAATAAGCATGCACAACATCTTCAGAGAGTGTCGCTTCTAATTTTCTGCGTTCCTCTTTTGGAGTCTTGCGAGGGATCTGGCTTTCGTATGCTTTACTGCTGGTCTCGTCAGCAGGCTTCACTAATGCAAAAAGTTCAAGAGGGTCAACCAAGCGCGCAGCAATCTCTTTGGCCTCCTGATGAAGTTCTCCCAATCTTAAACGTGCATCGGTGATCTTCCATCCTGAGGCTCTGTCACGCTTATTTTCCTCACGCGTCGCACGAATGATCTCATGTTCGGCATCAATAAGGGACTTGAGTGTATTCAACCGTTCTACTGCAGCTTTCTCTCCACCGGCTTCAGGTACTAAAATAGGCTCCTCACGAGTGATCTCCGTTGAAACTCCGACAATGACCTCGGATGGTTCGTGTGTCGCTGAACGATGTATCGAGTCTGGTGCATGCATGATCGCCTCGTCCGCCTCCTGCTTCTGTTCCTCACGTATCACGGGTAACGCGTCACGCATTGCCGCAAGATCGGCAAAACTTTTTATTGGTTCTTTTTTCTCTTCATGCTGAGCACTATCCTGCACTGAAGCAACAGGCGCCTTTGCACCCACAGAGGGTCGCTGGGCAGAAAGTGCGAGTACGCTTTTGTCATATTTCAAGCGCTGTTCAAAGGGGATCGGCCCTTCACTTCTCGCCGCATCGATGACACGGTCACGTAGACCATAGATCACTTCACGTATATGCTGCTGTGCCAGAGGAGTAGCGCCGTCACCAAGTTTTGCAATACGTTCATCCGCAATACGTTGTACGTTTTCGCTATATTTATTGTAAGTTTCTTCCGGAGAACTTTCGGCATTACTCCACTTCGCTTGATCAAAACCATGAAACACGTGCTCCACGTTGGTGGGATCAATTGCGGACACGGACATGTTTCCTTCTGTCGATGCGTCTGTTTCCACCCGAGGAACATGGAGTGCAGGAATTGCTGCGGCTTCTTCGGGGGTCACGATGGGCACGGTCGCCTCGCGTGAACTCGAGACTTTCTGTACGAGTGCTGCGTCTTCGGGGGACGAGGACTTTGCCAACTTCTCAACAACGCGATCAAAGATCGTTTGCGTCCACGGCAGTGTTTCTCCGTTAAAAGCATTTGCCCCCGACTCAACAGCAGCCGCAACGAACCGTTCGATCTTTTCACAATCCTCACCGCTCAAATCGGCTTCGATCGCGCGATTCACAAACTCCTGACCCCATGCACCCAGTCGCCCCTTATAGACCTCGAGAGATTCAATGCTCCCGTCGTGAGCCTCATTTTTCATGAAAAAATTATATCAAAAAAGAATAAAAAGTCAATATCTTTCACTCCGCCAATACCTTGTGGACTCATTGTACGCCCAAACAAATGTTCCGCACAATTCGTCTACAAAAGCAGTTAAGGCCTCATCCATAAATAAGTTGCTCTAAAGTATGGGCGATGCATAAGGGGCCGTAACACTAACTCTATGCAACTATTAGTGACCGGCCCCTAAATCGCCTCACGATAAGGATCGACAGGGTGAGGCGCCGGTGCTGCCGCAGGAGTGGGGGCAACCACAGGAGGAGGTGTTTGTGTCGGGTGCACTCCTTCCACTGATGATGGGTGATGATCGCGGAGTAAGGCAGCCTGAGGAGAAGCGGCGAGTGCGGCAGTAGCTGGAGTTACGATTGGAACTGAAGCAATAGAGAATGTCACTGGAGATTCAGACGCCAGAGGAGGCGGGGTCAACACAGGAGAAGAGGCAGGCAATGGTCTTTCCTCCTCAACAGGTGCAAGCGAAGTGGGTGGGACTCCTGGTGCAGCCTGTGTGACTACTGCTGGTGGTGGAGGTGGTGTGATATCAACAGGACGCGTCTGGAGCGGGTGTGGGGGTGGTATCGCAAAAGAATCCGGCTCAACAGGAGGGGGCACCGCACGAAAACCTTGCACCGGCGATGGCGCATCTATTTGTGGCGCGGGAGGGGTGACAAGGGGTGGCGAAACAACCACTGCTTGTTGCGCGAATGCCTGAGCAAAAGGAGTAGCCACGGGTGCCACCGGTCTTAGGAGAGACGGTTGCGCAGGCGCCACAGGTGCAGGTGATGCGGATAAATAGCGCTTCATGATCGCATCATCAACAATCTTGCGATCGCGGCCAAATTTGAGGTAAGAGAGATTTTTGAGTTGCTCAACGATCTCTGCGCGGCCCGTAGGTGGTGGGAGCATTTCAATGTTGAACGGCGATGCAGGCTTTCCGTTGATCAAGATCTTCGCATATGCATTGCGATTTTCGATCTTCATAATGTCCGAAGATTTAAAGATCGGAGTAAATTGTGATTCCAAAAACTCCGCGTCATCGGCGCCAACACGGAAGACCACCATGTTGCCGACATTACCAAAGACTGCCGCTTTGATGTCTTCAGGGAGTTGCGCGATGAACTGATGCGCGAGGTTGAGCGAGAGCCCATACTTCCGCGCCTCAGAGAGGATCGCCGAGATCGACGGCGTAGCAATATTTTGAAATTCATCGACATAGAGATAAAAATCAGGAAGATGCGTCCCAAATGAATCGACGCGCGACATCGCCGCCATCAAGAACTTGCCAATAATGATGAGGCCGAGCAGATTGGCATTCATCTCACCCAACTTTCCTTTTGAGAGATTCACCAACAATATCTTCTTGCTATCCATAATGTCGCGGAAATTGAAGGAGGATTGTTCCTGTGCAATGATCGGACGCATAACATCGTTGGAAATAAACACATCAAATTTATTGGTGATATATGGAATCATATTCTGGAGTCCCGACTCCCCGGAAGTCTTGGTCGCGATGTCACGCCAGAATTGCACCACGATCGGATTCTTACAGCGCGAAAGTTTCAGATTGCGGAACGCGGGGTCAGCCAATACGCGCGGTATCTCAAGCAGCGTATTCCCTGTCTCGGGATCTTCCAATACCAGCATGGTCGCGTTCCGGAAATATTGCTCAAATGCCGGACCCATGGATTCAGGACTCGATGCATAGAGTTTCTTGAAAATGGCGAGCATTTCATTCACCACAAAGATCTTCTGCTCTGGATGATTCACATCATACTCAAGCATGTTGAGTGCAAACGGGCGCTCGGTGTGTGACGGATCAAAATAGATGACATCCTCAATGCGTTCTTTGGGTATTGCCGCGAGCACGTCCTGCACGTCCGAACCGTGCGGGTCAATAAAGCAGACGCCATTCCCCGCTAAAATATCCTGCACCGCGAGGTTTTTTAAAAACACCGACTTACCCGTGCCCGTCTGTCCCACCGTATAAAGGTGACGCAACCGATCGGGTTTCGTCAGCCGTATTTCACGTGCCTCCCCACGATATTTATTCACCCCAATGAGTGTCCCTTCGCGAGGAAGGTCTGACGGAGCAGGTGCGGACGACGCCTTCACGGTCTTTAACTGCGGTGCATCCTTCTGGGAAACGGCGGAGGGGAAATGATAGAGCGTGGCAAGTTCTCTGGTGTTGAGCATTACCACCTCGTCATCATTTTTCTCGCGAAAGGTAAAATTGCGCAGCACATCTTGGAGTTTCCCTTTCTCGGAACGAACAAACTTGAGTCCGCCCGCCTGTGGACGATTAAACTGACTAAAGGCCGCTTCGATCGACGTACGGATCGCATCAGCACGCTCACGGGTTGCGGCAGAGACAACGATACGGATGTTCGCACGTATAAGCGGTGCCTTGATCTTCTCCTCCATGAGCGCGATTGCTTTTTCGCCAGCATCACGCGACAAGGTGTCGGGTTCCGCGTCCTTTTTTGGACTTTTTGTCTGTGTGACAAAAAAATCTCCAAGACTTTTCACCAGCGCCCCACCTGTCGAAAGTTGGATGTCGATTGCACGCTTCCAAGGAGCACCCTGCCTGATTTGCCCCACCGCATGCTTGATCTTATTCACGACATGATCATGATCGGGGTACATGATGATCTGTATCGCCGCACCTTCACCCTCTCGTTCGATCTTCGTGAATGAATTGAGCACAAGCGTGAGCGGATCATTGGCGACCTCATCGGTAAATTGGAGTGGGTAGACAAAATTCGATGAAGGTACGGCGACCGAAGCGACCGCAACGCCAAATTCATTGAAAATATTATAATTCGCCGTACACTCCTCGATCTTCGCAACAGGAAATGCGCCGAGGATCTGTTTGATGAAGAGATCCTTCATGTGCTCACGCACGCCGACATAAAAAACGATATCATTAGAAAAATTCGAAAGTACCAACTCAAATGCGATCGGACCATAATTCATCGGTGACGCCCCCTCAAGCGGAGTCATTCCGACATAAAAACGTTCCATGGCGGTGATCACCTCTTTGAAGGTCGCCTCCTGCGCACCCTCCTGACTTCCTGCGAAGGGCAAAGTCACCTCATAGACGGTCGTATGGAGCAACTGGGAAAGCTCCCGCTCTTTATCGAGACCGGGAAGCGTGCCGCCGGTCTTTACGTATGCGACAAGCACCCGATGGAAATCTTCTTCAATGTGCGGGTTCATTTGCCCCTCGACAACCTTGAGCGCATTTAATATGCCGCGTTCTGCAAGGATTTTGTAGAGTTCACGCATCTTTTCGCGATGAGGGAGTGAGCTGATGTGCTCGACTGCGCGCTCAAATTGCGGGTTCTCAAGGATAAGATGCTCCTCCAAGACCGCCTGAGGCGCTTGCTGTCCGTACGCGATCACTTGTGCGGAGATCACTGCCTCTTTGGTCGCAGACTGCCCGTCAGCCCAGAGCTGCTGCTCCTTCTGTACCACCCGCTCGCGTAGGTACCTGAGCTCCTCTTCCGGTGAGGAAAATTTCGGTAACTCAAATTGGCCACTGGGGACTTCCATGCCACTCTATTATATAGCACAAACCAAGGTACAGGTAAGTGCACCGCACAGAGTGTCGTATTAGGGCGTCTCTGGTACCGCCCCTGACGTATGTGGTGTATAAGTAAGACGAAAACCGAGCGAAGCGGCAAGCTCCTTCATGCGAAGCACTCGAGCCTGCCTTTCCTCTGTATTCATTACAATCGAAAGTGGGCTTACGAGCTCGGAATATTTTGACATATCCTTAACGGAGATATGTTTCGACGTAATTCTCGTAACCCCATCAAGAAGCTTCTGCCTCACCTCGACCGGCCCGTCTTCGCTATTTAAAATCTTCGAGAGCACTTGAGCAACACTTTCATTCTCACCAACCACCCCCTTGAGATACGCCAGAGCATTGGCATCCAACTCCAAATCGGCCAGATCAGCAAGACCGGCAATTTCTTCACGCCCCTTACGCATACCCGCAATAAACGATGAACCACTATCACTCACTCCGTACTCCCACTCTCCTGTCGGATCGATTACCCGATGAGACATTTGCCCTGGCGGAAAACCGTACGTCTCATCATGCATAAAAAGCATATTCCAGTCTGGAGCGGAAGGCTCCAGAGAGGCAGGAACCATATCGCCACGACTCATTGCTTCTGCTTCTGTCGAAGAAATAAATCCGACGCTTTTTAGTGCATGAACAGGATGCGTATGTACATCCTCGATCGTTGCGATGTGTGACTTCATTGCTGCAACAAACTGTTCATGTTCTTCATCAGTCATCCCCACTGAAGCCGATTCTCCCTTTTTATACATCATGGTTTTCATCGGCGCACCATCTTTCATCCGAACAAATATCGCTCTCTCCTCAGAGGGAGCGATGAGTATCGAAGCACGCAACCGCCGCTTTGCTTCTTCGTAGGACGGAAGTGGCGCCTGTTCAACAGCAAGCGTTGGATTTTCCCGTTGTGTCAGTGCTTCAACTGTCGTTGTGGGATTTTCCGCAAATACCGGTGTTGCAAGACTGAGCACAAATGCACTGGCGGCAACACCGACGGCACGTTTCATCGCACTCTCCAATCGTTCGGTGTTTTTGTCTAATCGGTTATGGAGGCTTTCGAGACGGGCGGTAAAATTCACACCATCGAGCGCCGCGGCACTTTCCATGGTATTTAATCCTAGCGCCACTCCGCTCTCCGCTAAAATTTTTTCTACTTGAAAACCTTGCTCCACTTCCACTACCCGTGCCTCGACACCCGCCGAAATATGGGTGATCTCGCTCAATAATTCTTGGGCCGATCCATCAAGTGTCCCTCGCTCTTCGCGGTGGGCAATCGCCCCCTCTTGGAAAACAGCCTCAGGAGAAAGCCCAACGGCCATTTCATTTTCCATCGACTGAGTGTGCTTCATGGGTGAAATGTTGACTCTATAGTTCGCTGCAATTTATCCGCAGCCCGTTTTGCAAACGCTTGTGTTGCCTCTTGAAAAAGCTGCTCACGTTCGGTATTGATCTGTTTAAGTTCATTCGAAAAAATACCGAAAGCATCATGTAAATGATCCCGCTCTTGTGTACACCCAAGCCGTATCGTATCTGAGAAATTCATGACAATGATTACACATGGGTTATGATTTCCGCGCCTTTTTCAGTGATGACAATCGTGTGCTCAAAATGCGCGGCGATACTGCCGTCTTTGGTGATGATGGTGTAGCCGTCAGGCATCAAACGGATCGCATCACCACCCAAGGAAAACATCGGTTCGAGTGCCAAGACCATGCCTGACTTGAGTATCGGCCCCGTACCCTTCTTGCCGTAATTGGGGACGTACGGGTCCTCGTGCACCTTATGTCCCACACCGTGTCCGCCGAACTCGCGCACCACGCCGTAGTTGTGAGTAATGGCGACACGCTCGATCGCAGCACCAATGTCTCCAATATGCCCGCCGGCGCGTGCCGCCTTGATACCCTCATAAAGTGCACGCTCAGTTTCTTTAACCAAAAGCGCCACATCGGCAGGAACCTTGCCGACAACGACAGTAAGCGCAGCATCGGTGATCATGCCTTTGTGCGTGAGACCAAGATCAATAGACACCACATCACCATCTTTGATCATACGCGATGAAGACGGGATACCGTGCACAATCTCATCATTTATGGAGACGCAGAGCGAAGCAGGAAAGGGATTGCGTGCTCCGTGCGGGGTGTAATTTAAAAATGGAGGAGTGTCCCCGCTGTCACGAATGAGTTTTTCCGCTAGTGTATCGAGGTCTTGCGTTGAAACCCCCGGCGCGATTGCCACTTTAAGTGCCTGCAGTACACCAGCCAGCCGCTTGCCGGACTCACGGAGTAACACGATCTCTTCATCTGTCTTTAATTTTGCCATAATTATGTTCCAAAAAGTTGGTGATGCGTGCCGATAGCTACCATATACCACGTCTCACTACTCAATTTTTTATAAACCAAACGCTTGTCTCCGGAGATATTGATGCTGCGATATCCCGTCCACGCTCCATGGAGCTTGTGGTCGGCAAGGAGCGGATGACGCGCGTCTTTTTCGAGCAACCCGAGCCGATTCCAAAACTCTTCCTGCTCATTTTTTAAAAGCTTTTTGAATTGACGTGGAAACCCCGAACTGGAAACAATATCCATAAAGGCCTATTTGCTCAAGTGCTTCTTAAATGCCGCGATCGATTTGAACGGACCGGATACACGACCTGAAGCGATATCCTTTTCCGCCTCGAGCAGCACACGTTCCAGATATGGAGTCGGGCGGAGCGCACCACCCACATGCAGCTCTTTGACACGTGCAAACTCATGGAGTTGCGCGTTCACGACCGCAGAGAGCGTGAGCCCCAGATCTTCCGCCGCTTGTTGCGCCTCTTTCTTAATCCGCGGATCAAGCTTGATTGACACCATTGTTTTCATATAAGCCAAAGTATATACGATGGGTTTACGCTGTCAAACCCCGCTGGAGGTCTGTACTATCCCCCAAATACCTTCTCAAGAATCTCTTTTTGCACGAGTGCAACACTCTGCTCACCATTGATCTCCAGAAAACGATAATCACGGTCGCGGCGATAGAGTGCGATCGTCGGACGCACTTCCTGCTCAAACCAAGAGAGCCTGCGTTTAATACTCTCTGCGGCATCATCAACACGCCCTTCTTTCATTGCACGCTCTTGCAATCGGGCTTTTGACCATTCAGGGGAAACATTGATAAAAATAACCGTAGGGGTCGCACGTTTAAAGAATTTGAGTGCAACATCGAGGTGTTGCGCTTCATCAACAGTGCGCGGAGAACCGTCGATGACGAGATGCTCAGTACCGGTGATATTTTTGATAAAAATATCCGACCAAAGCCACATCGAGAGAAATCCAGGCAAAAGTTCTCCGCGCTCCTGAGCTTCCTTGGCGATACGTGCGGCGTAGCTTGCTCCTTTTGCAAATTCGCGGAAATGCTGTCCAGTCTGTAAATGGAATATTGGTATCCCCGAGTCACGCTTGCGTAATTCAGCCTCAAGCAATTCCACCTGTGTCCCCTTCCCGCACCCCGACGCACCGATAAAAATGAACGTTTCTTTTTGCATGTCCGGAGTATAACGGAAAATATGAAAACACCCAACTTCCTGTATACTAGAGGTCCGAAAGGAGCACACCATGCCCACAAAACTCAACAACACCTATCTCCTCCTCCGCCACGGCCAAGCGCTCGCCAATGTCTTGGGAGTGAGCGATGTGCTCGGTGATCCAAAAAATCACCTCACCGAGAAAGGACGACGTGAAGCCACTGCCGCGGGGAAAAGGCTCATTGGCACCCCAATTGACCTCATTATTGCGTCGCCATTTCTCCGCACACAAGAAACAACAGCAATCATTGCACACACCATCGGGTTTTCCCAAGAACACGTGGTCCTCGATCAAAGGTTGCAAGAAATGAATCATGGCTCTCTCGCACAGTGGAAACCGATCCACTATTACCGAGGAGAACAAACGCCATCGGAAAATCTCCGTCGCCATGACGGAAGAGATGCAGAAAGTTTCTTGGATGTCCGAGAACGAATGCTTAGGGTGGTGCACGATTACGAAAAACAATATGCAGGAAAAACAATCCTCCTCGTGAGCCATCGTTCCCCCATCTGGATGCTCTATACCGGCCACTGGCACTGCTCTGATGAAGAGACGATTGCATGGGAAAAGGCTGAACGCAGAGAAGACTCCACTCTTTTAAGCGGCGGAATCACCGCGCTCAATATCTCTCCTGACATATTCAAGAACAATTGAACACAAAAAATCCCAGCATCGCTGGGATTTTTTTTGAGCATCCACATTTTTAAAAACATCCGCCTCAGGCGGATGTTTTTAGTACTCGCGCATCGAGAGCTGTGCATCCAGCTTCTTGATGAGATCAAGCACCACGGAGACAACAATGAGAAGTGCAGTACCGCCGATCGCGAGCATTTGATTGCCGGTGAACGACTGCATCGCAAGAGGAAGGACTGCTACGCCGGAAAGGAAGAGTGCTCCGGCAAAAGTCGTGCGGGTCAGAATCTTTGCCAAGTGCTCCGCCGTTGCCACACCAGGGCGAACTCCCGGAATAAATGCGCCGGACTTCTGCAGATTGGTCGCAATGGCTTCAGGATCAAAGGTCACTGCGGTGTAGAAGTAGGTGAACAGGAAGACAAGGACGAAATAGAACGAGGAGTAGAGCCAGCCGCTCGTGAAATTGACCTTCAAGAACGTGCCGATTGCCTGTGCCACCGAGCTTTCAAGTCCAAGCAAGAATGTGCCGATCAACTGAGGAAAAAGCAGAATGGACAATGCAAAGATGATAGGAATAACCCCAGCCTGATTCACACGAAGTGGTAAATAGGTTGAAACACCGCCGTACATCTTGCCACCACGCACGCGTTTCGCATAGGTAATCGGGACTGGGCGCTCCGCTTCGGTCATCACGATAACCCCTGCCACAATGACTGCCGCAGCAGCAATAAAGGCAAGATACATCGGAATCTGTGAAGGGTCGTATGATGCGAGTGTCTGCGAAGTCACTTTAGGAATGTTTGCCACAATACCCGCAAAGATGATGAGTGACACGCCATTGCCGACGCCAAATTCAGAAATGAGTTCGCCGATCCACATAAGAAAGACCGAGCCTGCGGTGACGATCATGACATTCGCGAACATCTGGAATTGATTGAGCGTCCCCAATGCACCCTGTTGTGCGAGCAAGACCAAAAGCGCGTAACCCTGGAGCATCGCCAGCGGCACAGTAAGGAGTCGTGAGTATTGCGTAAATTTCTTGCGACCCGCATCACCTTCCTCATGATAAAGCGCCTTTAATTTGGGCGACATCATCGTCAAGAGCTGCATGATGATCGATCCCGTAATGAAAGGGCCCACACCAAGCATCACAATGGAAAGGTTGGAGAGACCGGAACCGGAAAAGACATTCAAAAGTCCGAGAAACTGGCTGTTATCAAAAAACTTTCTCAGTGCCGCTTCATCAACTCCAGGAATAGGAATAGATGCTGCAATACGAAACACCACAAGTGCCCCAATAACGAAGAGCACACGTCTCCTCAACATGGGATCCGAAAATGTCAGTCGTAATTTGTAGAAAAAATTGTCCATTTGAATACAGAGAGTAGAGAGTAGAAAAATGATGCTGATTTTTATGTCTTGTATTTTCTACTACCCAATCGCTACGTTACTCTATGCTAACTGTTCCTCCTGCTGCTTCAATCGCCTTCTGTGCTGTTTCAGAAAAAGTACAACCCGTCACCAATATCTTTTTGGTCAATTTGCCCTTCGCAAGGATCTTCACCTTAGGCATGCGGCCACCAGTCTTTTTGATGAGCTTCTTTGCAAGCAACGTCTCAGGACTCACCGTCTCTCCCGCTGCAAAAATCTTCTCGAGAACATCAAAGTTAATCGGGGTCGGCTTCGTCTGCAGTGACTTGAATCGATAACCGCGGTGCTTCGGGATCTTTTTGATGATATCACGAAGCTCAGGGCGCAAACGGTGTCCTGCACGAGCCTTCTGGCCCTTGGTTCCACGACCCGCAGTCTTACCACGCTTACCGCCACGGGCAACACGTTTTGATTTCTTCAGTTTATGACTGCGTTTGAGTTCGTTGAGTTGCATGGTTGATGATTTATGCTTTTGTTCCTGCTACGACAACACTATCGGTCTTTACTGCGACAACTTTCTTTCCCTCACGGATCGCGCTTAATGCCTTGATCGTTGCACGTGCGATGTTGAGTTTGTTCTTTGATCCGCTCAATATCTTTGCGGACACATCGGTGATACCGGCAAGCTCAAGCACATTGCGGACAGCAGAACCGGCAACAAGACCGCGCGATGGTGCAGGGATCAATTGTATCGTCCCGCTCGAAGACTTCGCCATCACCTGATGCGGAATAGAACTGGTCTTGGTGAGCTTGATGGTGATCATGTGCTTCTTTGCATCCTTGGAAGCCTTGTCCATCGCCATGGCAATATCTCCCGCCTTTCCTGTGCCCACACCCACTTTACCCTTCCGATCTCCGGCGATCATCGCGACGGAGAAAGAGAAACGGCGACCGCCTGCGACAACACGGGCAACGCGACGCACCTCAATCGACTTTTGGTCAAACTCTGAACGAGGACGATCGGCACGACCACCACGTTTGTTACTATCCTTTGGTCCAGCTCCGCGACCATGTCCGCCACGAGCGCCACCAGTGCTCCCACCGCGGCCACCATAGGTTTTCTTCTGTGCATCGGAAGCAACACCAAAGGACTTCGGTGCCGACACGGGAGCAACACTACCGGTTGCTACGGTTGCGGGGGTACCGGTACTCTTTGGGGATTCTGTTTCTGTTGGTTTTTGTTCTTCCATGGTATGCGAATATTAAAAGACGAGTCCTCCTTTACGTGCTGCATCGGCAAGCGCCTTCACGCGACCGGCGTACAAAAATCCTCCGCGATCAAAGACAACCTTTCCGATCTTTGCCGCCTTACCCTTTGTGGCAATTTCTGTACCCACAAGAACAGCGTGCTCGAGCTTGGTTCCTGCCTTCGCGCTCAAATCAGAGGCCTGCGCGAGCGTCTTTCCGGATACATCATCAATTAACTGTGCGGTGATGTGACGCGCAGAACGGAATACTGCCAAGCGAGGCATTGCTGCCGTACCGGAGATCTTTGCACGGATCCGATTCTGGCGACGCATGCGGTGATAATTTTTTTGCTCTATTTTGTTCATAAATATGTTGCTGTCTCTACTTAGGCGGTCTTCTTACCCTGCTTACGGCGTATCACCTCATCGGAATAGCGAATGCCCTTTCCCTTATAAGGTTCCGGCTCCTTGAATGCACGCACCTTTGCGGCAAACTGCCCCACCTCGTCCTTATTGATACCGGAAATATTGATCACACCCTTCTCGGTCTTCACGGTGATACCCTTGGGAATCGGCACAATGACCGGATGAGAAAATCCCAGCGCCATGGTGAGCGTGGTGTCCTTGGCATCCGCCTTGAAACCGACACCTTCGATCAAAAGCTTCTTCTCGTAGGGTGTTGCCACTCCCGCGATCATGTTCTTGATGTGTGCAACGGCAGTACCCGCAAGCGCCTTGTGCTCACGAAGTGCATCCTTGAGCGAAATAGTGATCTCCTTGTCGACGATCGCAACGGTGACAACCGGAGGAAAGGTGCGCGAAAGCTCACCGAGTGGTCCTTTGACAAGCACGGTTGTGCCATCGAGAGTCACGGTGATCTTCTCAGGGATGATGATAGGTTTTTTTGCGAGACGGGACATAGTATGGGACAGGATTACCAGATGGTGCAAATAATTTCTCCTCCAACATGTTCTTTGCGTGCTGCATCCCCAGTCAAGATACCCTTCGGTGTTGAAAGCAGCATAATACCGTGACCTTGGTGAACGGGATGAATGTCTTTTGCACCGGCATAAAGGCGGCGTGAAGGACGGGAGACGCGCTTGGCACCACGGAGGCGCGGTACACGAGGAGCATCGTAGAGCACGCCGATCTCGATCATACGCTCCGTCGTCTTTCCCTTAAGGGTCTTACGCGCAATAGAAGCAATATATCCCTCCTTGAGGAGCACGTGAGCGATACGGAGCTTCAAGTCAGAATAGGGAACATACACGAGGGGCTTCCCTGCGCTTCCCGCATTCCGAATGCGCATCAACATATCCGCGATGGGGTCAGTGATTACCATGATGATTTGGTGATACCAGGGATCTTTCCCTCGTTGGCTAATTCGCGAAAACAGATACGGCAAAGGTCGAAATCACGCATATATCCGCGTCGGCGGCCACATTTAAAGCAACGGTGTACCGCACGACCAGGGAATTTCGGGTTTAATTGTCTTGCGATTGTTGATTTTTTTGCCATTTTGTTAGATGTGTTTGCTTACGCAGCGTTCAACCAAAATTGAACGCTGGGGATTTTTCCCTTCGTAAGCTATCGATTCTCCCAATATCACGTCTGCTTTCTTGTTTATTCCTACAAGTAGGAATAAACAAGGAGGAAGACGGATTAAAGAGAACGATGGGGACAGCTTAGCATATGCAGTTTTGGTGTCAAATTTTTTAGAAATCACCTCTCAATGCCTCTCTGTGTAATGAAAAGCCCCGTAGTAAACGGGGCGGACTCCACTCTGAAGAGGTGCCTGGATTTAAACCAGGGTATCGCGGGTTGCACCCTCGCATCTCTTATGTACTCGCCTCGAGGTCAGTACGCAGATCATGCACGCGCGCCTTTTCGCTCGGCCACACCTCCTCACAGCGGAGTCGTAATGACAGTATAGCAAATTGAGGTAAAAAATTTGCATGCCGTACATTATGGGCACCTAGACCAGAGCTGTACAAGAAAGCTCATTTTGAGATACAGGATGAAGCGCGAAATAAAAATAATCCGCCTGAGGCGGATTATTTTTATGAATACAAGAGGATCACCTATTCAAAACGAGTTGGGTTTTTGTGAGGATTTTTGGATGCACTGCGAATTTTTTACGTTGGAAGTATTCGAGAAGCTGTATGAGTGATACTGCTTCCGAATCTTTCAACGATAAAAAATTTGTAGGGCGCCGAAAATACCGCAAAAACTCAAATTTCTTTCATTTTTCGATGGAGCACGCGAAGACAAGAAAAAATACTTGCATGCTGTACATTGAGTACTGCGTGCAAGTATTTTTTTGTAGTCGACAAAGTGATTCGCGAAAAATGGAAGAAATTTACCAGGCGAAGTGAGCGAAGGCTTTGTTGGCTTCCGCCATCTTATGCACATTCTCGCGTTTCTTGATGGCCTCGCCTTCGTTCTTTGAAGCGGCAATGATCTCATCAGCGAGTTTCTTCGCGGTGGGGGCGCCCTTCTTGGCGCGTGCTGCTTCGATGATCCAGCGGAGTGCCAAGAATGAACGGCGCTCAGGGCGTACTTCACGAGGAACCTGATAGTTGGCACCACCAACGCGGCGGGAGCGGATTTCCGTCACCGGACCGGCATTACGAAGTGCCTCTTTGAAGATCTCCATCGGGTCTTCGACTTTCATTTGCTTCTTGATCTCCTCGAGTGCACCGTAGACCACCTTCTCGGCGACCGTCTTTTTGCCATCCAACATGACGTAATTGACCAACTGAGAAACCTCGAGTGATTTGTACTTGAGGTCGGGCTGGCGGATATTGCGATTCTTTACTGCTCTGCGCATAGAATAAGAGTTGTACTGCTGCGTTATTCCCTCAAGTCAAAGGTACTGCAACAGTGTTTAAAAAGTAAGGACTTGAATACTAGGTAAACTAGTAAGGTGAATAGTACCCAAAACTGAAAAAGAAGCAAGCACTGTAGTGAGCTCCCGCACGATCAACCGATAATGGCTGTAAACGTGTACCATCAGGAGTAACGCGCAGCAATGGACAAACGGTGAAGAGATCTACTACAGGGCAAGCCCACAAACAAAAAAAACCACCCGAGCAGTGGTTTTTTGATATTTCAGAGTAGTGTGCCAAAAATGGAAACTATTTCTTGGCTTCGGCGCGCTTAGCACCGTACTGCGAGCGTCCCTGCTTGCGGTTATCAACACCGGAAGCGTCGAGGCGTCCACGGACAACGGTATAGCGGAGTCCAAGGTCCTTCACACGACCACCGCGGACGACAACCACGGAGTGCTCCTGCAGCTTGTGGCCGATACCCGGGATATAGGCGGTAATCTCCATGCCGTTGGTGAGACGTACACGCGCGATCTTACGAATAGCGGAGTTCGGTTTGCGGGGAGTCATGGTCGTCACCTTCGTACACACACCACGCTTGAACGGAGAATTGTAGAAGATCGGGCGATTCTGAATGGAATTGAAACCACGGCCCATCGCCACCGCTTTAGACTTGCGGCGCACTTGTTTGCGGCTGTGTTTAACGAGTTGATTGATGGTTGGCATATCGAAAAAAATACCCCTTACCTACATGAGACTGAGGTATGGGCCATACTATTACATGGTCATAAAAAATGCAAGTAAATGATCAATATGCTTCGTGAATCCCAGCATATTCATCATTTATGAGGGGAAACCGACGAGCAAAAAATAGAGAGAATAAATGAGCGGGAGAAAGAATTGCCACAAAAAGAATGCGAAGATAAGGATGAACACCAAGGCATAGCGCTGGAAATAATCCTCAATGTAACGGTAGCGGAGCGGAAGGGCATTGAAGAGCACCTTGGAGCCGTCGAGTGGAGGGATGGGGACGAGATTGAATACCGTGAGCACGATGTTGATGAGCACGATCAACTGCATCATGCTCTGCATGTCTCCGGAAAGTGATGCACCACCGAAACGCAGGAGCATCGCAAAAACCACGGCGATACTGAGATTGGTGAGCGGCCCCGCAAGTGCAACTTTCGCATCGCCCCACTTTTGATCACGCAAATTGTAGGGATTGTAGGGGACGGGTTTCGCCCAACCAAACACAAAACCACCGGGCATGAGCGCGGTGACGAAAGGAATAAGCACCGAGCCGATCGGATCGAGATGTTTGAGCGGATTGAGCGTCAAACGCCCCGCGAGTCGTGCGGTCGGGTCGCCCAAGTATTGTGCCATATAGCCGTGAGACACCTCATGTGCCACCACGGAAAAGACGAGCACAAGGACGGAAAAAACCACCTGAATAAGTCCTGCATCTTGCATAGTGAATCACCTCATGATAGCATGGGCGCCACGAAGCTTAAAGTCGAGATAACGTATTAGACCATGGCATCATCAAATTTCTGTAACTATTGTAAAAAGGGTACCCTCGTCGCAGGGGGCTATTCGAACCGCGTCCGTGCGACCAAGTTCAACCCGACCGGAAACAAGCGCAAGTACCCCAATCTCCAGTGGGCGGCGCTTCCCCTCGCGCTCGGCGGTGGCCGTGTGAAGCTCTGCACACGCTGCATGAAAGCGAGCAAGCAGCTCACACCGGCAAAGAAGTAAGAACAAGGAGCAATCTGCAACAAGAAAAATCCCTCAATTGAGGGATTTTTTGTTTAAAACAAACCCCGTAGTAATCCTCCTCAGGCGGATACTACAGGGCGGGTGCTCACAATTGAGCCGCGAGATCAGTCGGACTTGAGCTCACCTTCAACAAGGGTAAGCACGGTGTGCGCGGGGCACAGAGCAACCCCCTTGAGCACAATGCAGGCAGGGCCGTTATCATTTGTGAATGATTCGCCCATCACGTACACCTTCCCTGCAAGGCGCTCAAACTCACCCTGTGCATAGACGAGAAAGCTGGGCGTGAAGTTGCGCGAATCATCTTTCGGAGCGAACCAAAAGTAGACCACACTCCGCGGACCCTTCGGCGTATCCTTCTGTTTGGTGTACGCATCGACCAATTTGAGGCCGAGTTGGTCGATCGAGTCAACCACCGCGACATTCTTGTAGACCCCATAGAGCTCGCCAGTCCCAACGCGCAACACAGAAACACCTTGTGTGCGCTCAGGAAATGCGGGGGCATCCTCGGGGCGCACTTGGAAACTAATGCCCAAGTGTTCCCCGCCGATCAAGAGAGGAAATTCGGCGGAGAGAGCGTCGGCAATGGCCAACGGAGAAGCAGAAGCAGTCATGGAAAATCTCCTTGCTGTTGAGTGAAAAGAACATCGAAATGATGCTTGTACAATATAGCATATCTTCTACTATTCGTCAAACAATAGCACTACTTCCGTATGACCACCTTGCCATCACTTGAAAACGTGATCGTCCCCTCATTGAAAGTGATCAGATAGGGAATGTGGAGTTTTTCAAGAAGTGCGCGGACATCTTGATGTGGGTGACCATAGCGATTGCCTTTCCCCGCCGAGACAATCGCCACATCAGGTGCAACCGCACGGAGCCACACTTCACTCGAGGAGGTGTGCGAACCATGGTGTCCAAGTTTGAGCACTTCTGCATGAAGCTGGTCGCCATAGACTGACACCTCGTACTCCTCAAGATTTTTCGGCAGATCGCCCGAAAGAAGGAACGCGGTATCGCCATAATGAAGACGCAGCACGATCGAAGCGCTATTCGTCTCCATCGAGGTCATGTCCCGATCGGGATAGAGAATGTCCGCCCGCACTCCGCCACCGAGATCGATGGTCATGCCTTTGCGCGCAACCAAGTGGGCAATGGAACGCTCCGCAATCGCATGTTCCGCTTCCGCCCACACGCCATTGGTCGAGCTCGCGCCCGGCTCGAGCACGACGGCAACCTTGTAGCGATCGAACACATCGAGAAACCCGCCAATATGATCCATGTCCGGATGTGAGAACACCGCAACATCAATGGAACGATCCCAGAACGGTAGGACCTCGCCGAGCGCACGCAAGACTGCACCCGATGGAGGACCGGCATCATAAAGCAGTTGGTTGCCATTGGGTGCTTCAATAAAGACCGCATCACCCTGACCGACATGAAGAAAAGAGACGCGAAGCACCTCGCGCTCTTGAGTAAAAGAAACAACAAGCAGCAGTGCATCGGCAACAAAAAGCGCGCACACGATAAGGAGGAGCGGGTGACGCTTCAACCATTCCAAAAGCTTGTGTTCTTTCATGTGGTTGAGACTAAATGTTGAGCGAGCTCTTGGCAACCAGAGCTAACCGACACCTGTTATAATGCCACCATGGATACTCTTGAGAGCGAACACCTCTACACTATTGCCCGACAATTCGCGCTCCCTGGCGCTGTGACATCCATAGCCCCATTTGGACGAGGGCGAATCAATGATACTTTTCTCGTTACCATGGAAAGCGGCGCGCACTATGTGCTCCAGCGGGTGAACCCCATGTTCGCGCCAAGCGTACTCGAAGACATCGCCTTTATGACCGCACAAATGAAGGAGCAAGGATTTACCACCACCGAACTCATCCCGACCAAGGAAGGCGCGCTCGGTGTACAGGACGGCGATACCGTGTGGCGCATGCTGACACACATCGAGGGTCGCACGATCGAAGAAGGGATCACCGGAGAAGAAGCACAAAGTGCCATGGCGCTTATCGGAAGATTTCATCAAACATTCGCGGAACATACATATGATTTTCAACATGTGCGTGAAGGATTCCACGACACACCGCGCATCATGCACACACTCGCGGAAACAATAGCGGACTATCGTGGAACGCCAAAGCACACTGCGCTCGCAACACTGGGCGACGCTATCACCCGCGCGTACGAAACTCACCCCCACGCATGGGCACACTTACCCAAGCGCATCATTCACGGAGACCCCAAGCTCAACAATATCCGCTTTGCAGCAGAGACCCCTCGTGCGATCGCACTCCTTGACCTCGACACGATGGGACGCCACAGCGTTGTTGTCGACCTCGCTGATGCCGCGCGCAGCTGGTGCAACCATGCCGACGAAGGAGACATTGATCGCGCTGCGTTCGATCTCGATATTTTCCACGCGATGATGGAGGGCTACACCAGCACCGCACACTTCTTCACTGACAGCGAGCGCGCGGCGA
>Ga0209541_10006586_pt1 | contig 19743 bp, 20 predicted proteins | sample RifCSPlowO2_01_FD_184027 | JGI IMG/M metagenome (GOLD analysis project Ga0209541, IMG submission 184027) | Groundwater microbial communities from Rifle, Colorado - Rifle CSP2_plank lowO2_0.1 (SPAdes) (version 2) | ecosystem: Environmental > Aquatic > Deep subsurface > Groundwater | place... | reverse complement strand
CCAGAACAGCCAGTAGTTAAGCCTCCTCCGCAAGACACAAACCAATCGATTCCTCCTACACAGTAAGGAGTGAATTTTCCCATCTTATTTCTATTGGTTGTTAACATATGGAGAACAACGATTATTTGGATCCTCAACAATATTGGGCTAAGGCAATTTCAAGATGGGAGAAATTTGCAAGAAGACACCCTGAGGCTTCAATAATTTCAACAGAAAAACAATGGTACGATTATATAGAAGATAAGAACATTGATCCCAATCTTTGGGTGCCGGTAGAAATTAGAAGCAATGTTGCTTTTGCAAAACCATTGCAAGAGAACCAACAAAAAATTCCGCAAAATACGAGAACAAGCCCTCAGTCCCCCTTTAACATGAGCGTATTAACGTTGCTTATGCTAAAAAGGCAAAAAGTTTATGTATTGGAAAACGACAAAGAATACATAAAAATCACATCCAAATTAAAAAAAGATTGGCTTGAAAAAAATAAAAAAAATGATTTCATAAGCAAAGAGGGGCTGGATTATTTATATGGTGATTCAACAAATAAAGAGGCGCCTAATATAAAAAGAGACGCCGAGAAAACATATCGGGAAGGCTTAGATGTTAAAGACGAAACAAAAAGACAAAAAGTAGTTGAAAAAAGAGCAAAAAAATTGGGGGAATACGAAAAAGAGAAAAAGAAAATTTATAAAAATCCAAACAAAGATCAAACAATCATAAAATTAAAAACAAATATTTTAGAGCAAGTAATGCTAAGATATTTGCTTTCGGAAAAAGAGAAAAAGAAAGTAAAATACGATGATCTTTTAAAAGAAACTGAGGAAAGAGAGTGGGATAACTTTGTGGGGACACATGCCGAAAAGGCAAACGAATACGCCCAGGATAAATACAAAAAGAGCAACAAGCAAATAATAGAAGCGTTTGACCGAAAAAAACAAAGAGAAGAAGAAAAAGAAAAATTTAAAGAGGAAGTAAATAAAGAGCTTTCAGAATACAAGGAGCAAAAAGGAGTAGAAATAAAATATACAGAAAAAACTCACCGTGCTCCTTCTGACATGTCTCCCGCCGAGGCAGCTGATCACTTAAAATCAACTCTTGAGTCGCATGATTCTTCGGTTAAAAAAAGTGGGGTGATTACCCCAATAGAATATAAAGATCAAAAAAAAGAAGACGAGGAAGAAGATAAAAAAGAACAACAGCAAATCTCAAGAAGGGTCTTAGAAGAAGCGGAGGGAGTTCCGCAAAAACCGCAAAAAGAACCAAAATTTAATCTTAAAAATTTTTTGAAAAGATTTCAATCCAAACGTGCGCCGCAGGGACTAACAAGACCATCTGAATTTGTTAGGAGACAGCCGACAACAAGAATCAGCACTAGGGCTGTTAATGAATTCAATAATTTTGCCGGTAGAATAAGTAATATAAGAAGTCCTTTTGGAAATACCGGATCTATGGTTAGAAATCTTGGAGGAAGAGGCGGAGGCATACCAAGACAACTTGGTCAAAAAGCTCTCGGTAAATTAGGAGGAAAAATCGGAGGAACGGTTTTAAAACAAGGCGGCAAAGCCGCCGCGAGAGCTATTCTAATGAATCCATATGTTTTAGCAGCAATAGGAATTATTATTCTTATAATAGTCGTTATTTTAATAATTATGAACATGGGTGAACCTGGAAAAAAATCAGGAGAGGATATAGCAAGCTGCCAGTTTTACAGATCAGACCACAATCCACCATCGGCAAAGTACAAGAGCAGCGTTTTAATGGGGTATATTCAAGAAGCATCCAGTTTAACAAATATACCCGCAGTTGTTCTGGCGGGGTTTATAAGAGTAGAGTCGCCAAGTTCTGTGAACTTTAACGACGAACAAATAAGAAATTATAGCTGTGACAAATATAATACAAGCGAAACAGGCGCTTTAGGCATAATGCAAATTCAACCTCAGGGCACAAAAGGACATGACGGTCCGGCTGTTCAAAATGGAGCCCGTCTTTTAGGATTAGACTATAACTCGCTAACTAAAGACGACTATTGTGATGTGCGGAAAAATATTATTATGGGCGCCGGTTTTATTTTAAAGAAAATGAGTTATTTAAAATACGGTAATGGAACCAAATGGGAAAGCGGTTGGACAAATCAAAAAGACGCAATAGATGCTCTTGCAGAAAGTTATTACGGCTGTGTTAAGTACCCTGTTTGCGAAAACAGAGACGGTAGCGGGGGTGGACCGCACAGTTATGGAGATGATGTCTGGAAGAGTATTAAAACCTGCCAACAGCAGCAACAGCCAATCCCGGGCACGGGCGGGGGCGTTGGCAACGAGCGAATAGTTCAAAATGCAAGCCAAATAACTCAAAACTTAAGAACAAGTTATGATAGTGGTCTAGGAGTTAATCTTTACAATGTTAAAGTTGATGAACCGGGGGTTTACTATTGGTGTACATATCTTATTGTAGACAGTTATAATAAGGCAGGAATATTAGATTTAAATAGAGTCGATCACGGTTCAGTTATTGCAATAAAGGAATTCTTTAAAAGAAGCGGACGTTTTAAGTTTTTACCCCCGGAAACGCCTGCCGAACAACTAAAGCCGGGGGATGTAATTTTTTTTGAAGGAATAGGACAGCATGTTAGTTTAATTAAGTCTTTAGAAATGGACCCAAGCGGATCAGGATTGGGCGAAATCCATACATATGAATCAAATAATGTTCAATTAGAAGATAATGTTGGTGTTAAAAATCATGTGGCAACAAAAGCGCAAACAACATCGGGGAGATATTCAATAACCGGTTTTGGGAGAGTAAATTAAATTGATATGAATATAAAAAATAAACGTTTATTATATTTTCTGCTAGGCGCGTTTTGTCTTGTGTTTATTTATATGACGTTTGTGTTTTTTATTTTTAATAATAAAAAGGCATCAAAAATAGAACCATTATTAACCCCAACGCCAACAGTTTTTAAATCTGTAATTGAGCCAAGTTTTCCGCCGGAGCTTCAAAAAGAAAAAATTTTGGAGGAAAATTATGCAAAAGAAAGACAAGACTTTTTAAAAGATAAGCCTTGGTTTTTAAAACTACCTTTTAAGTCAGACAGTTATTTTATTATTTATAGCCCCGAAGATGGCAATTTTATCGCTTCTGTTTATTACTTCTCGTCCAGTAATGTTCCCAGAGAACAGCAAGTATCACAAGCAAAACAAGATGCCTTAAAAGCATTAAATAATAATGGCGTTGATCTCTTCAAGGAAGGCGTTGAGTTTATAGAGGTTAAAAGAGATTAGTTTTGCACTCTAATAGGCATTATTAAATGAAGAAATGTGGGATCATCTTTTATTTTAAAAACTCCCGGATTTAAAGCTCCTGTCATTTCAAAAACAATATCGTTTTCTTCTACATTGGAAAACATCTCTAATAAATAACGGGCGTTAAATGCTATTTCGTTTTCGTCTCCTATTGTTTTTGCTTCTACTTCGACACTGTTCTCGCCTATTGATTGTGTGTTCGCAGAAACAATAATTTTATTGTTTTTTATGTCAAATTTTATAATATTCGCCGAGTCTCTGGCAAAAATAGCGCATATTTTTACCGCTTTTTGCATTTCTTCTTTGTCAAAAAAAGTTTTTGTTATAGATTCTGTTGGAATTATCTTTTCATAGTTTGGGAATTCCGCATCAATAAGCCTTCCGACAATTACGGTTCCGTTTTGCTCAAAAAGTATTTGGTTTTTTTCTTCCGACATAAAGACCTCAACGTCTCCCTCTTCGTCTTTTAAAACAGTTGTTTCTCTTATTATTCTTGCCGGAACCAAAAAAGTTTTATTGTTATCTTTTTGCTCTTTTTTTTGTTTTTGAGGTTGTGTTTGTTTTAAAGATAGCCTATACCCGTCTGTTGCAACTATTAATATTTTTCCGTTTTCTTCTTTTTTTATTAAAATTCCCGACAGCGCTGGTCTTCCCAGATCTGCACTTGCGGCAAAAATGATTTTTGGTAATTCTTTTTGCAAGATTTCTTTATTTAAAGTTAAAATTTTTTCTCCTTTTTCTTCGTAAAGTTTTGGGAATTCTTCTTTAGAGATAGTTTGCAACGTGTTTTTTGTTTTTGGAGTTTTTATTTCCAGGTTGTTTCCTTTTGTTTGTATTGTTATTTTTTCTTTAGATAATGTGTTTATTAAATCTGAAAATAATTTTGCGGGTATTGTTGTCTCTCCTTCTTCCTCTACATTTGCCGGAACTTCTATTAGAATCCCTATTTCTAAAATCTGTACTTACTATTTGAAGTTTACCATTAGATGCTTTTAAAAGGAAATTTAAAAGTATTGGTAACTGACTTCGTGCAGAAACTCCCCTATTTGCAAAAGAAATTTTTTTTTGGAGGTTTTCCGAAAGCAAATGAAGTTTCATAGTATATACTCTTTAGTTGTTATAGTAGTGTAGTCGGAAAAGTGGAAAAAAGCAAGAAGAAAAAGCTAAACAAACAAAAACACAATATAAAAAATGTGGATATCTTGTTGATATCTTTGTGGAAAAAATGTTTAAAACAAAAAAAAGAAGAAAACCCACAATTTTATTCAGATAATAGTTTAGTTATCCCCAAAATTTCAGAAGAAAGTTCAGTCTTAGAAGATAAAAGTTTCTCTATTTTATCCACACCGTACATAACCGTTGTATGGTCGCGTCCTCCAAGTGCGTTACCAATCTCAACATATGTTAATTTCAACTTGTTTTTTAAAAGATACATTGCAATTTGTCTTGCCATTACTAAAAAAGCTTCTCTTTTGGGTCCTCTTATTTGGGTGGGTTTAATATTATAAAAAACACATACTTTCTTAATAACATCATCTGAGTGCAAATGTTGCAAGCTTTCTTTTTGTTTACCACGGGACATTTTAATTAATAAATCGTTGTCTATTTTTTTGCCTAATGTTTTAGATTCGGTAATAATTCGAAGAAGAGCTCCTTCCAAGCTTCTTATGTCTTCTGTTTTTTCGGCAATTGCTTTGGCAACATCTATTGGTAAATCAACGCCATATTTTTTTGATTTGATCAAAAGAATTGCCGTTTTTAACTCAAAATCCGGTTCTTCTATATCTACGGTGAGTCCTGCGGAAAAACGGGAAGAAAGACGCTTTTCAAGTTTTTTAATTTCATTGGGAGGCCTATCCGAAGATAAAACAACCTGAGAAGATTTATCAATTAAAATATTAAACGTATGGAAAAGTTCCTCTTGAACCCTATCCTTGCCGGCGATAAATTGAACATCGTCAATGATAAGAAGATCTGCGGATCTAAACCTCTTTTTCATACGCGCGGTATCGTTTGACCTTATTGCTTCTACTACCTCGTTTGTAAACTCCTCGCTTGTTATATAAATAGTTTTTTTGTCATTATCGTTTTTAAATACCTCATTGGCGATAGCTTGCATTAAGTGTGTTTTTCCTACTCCAACCGGCCCGTAAATAAAAAGAGGATTATAAGAATGTCCTATATTTTTTGCAACGGTTTGAGCGGAAACAAAAGCCAACTGATTACTCGATGAAACAGCCATTGTTTCAAAAGTATAGTCTAGGCGGACTCTCTGTAGTGTTTTAGACAATGTTGTAGTTTGAGATTGGGTTGTATTTTGTGTTTTTAACGCTTGCCCGCCTTGCTCGCCTCGCTGCGAAGCGGGCCGCGAGGCAGGATTTTGTTCGTCTGAAAATAACGGTCCTGTTTTTTCTAGACCCCCTTTTGCGCTATTTATTGTTTTTGGAATAAAAATTATATTTATATCTTTGGTTGTGTGTTTATCTAAGCTTTTTTTAATAATTTGATAAAAACGTTTTTTAAGGAGGTCAATAATCATATTTGAAGGAGCGGCAATCGTAGCTGTATTTTCTTCTAAAGAAATAAGAGCAGTCGGTTTAAAAAGCATTAAATAATTGCCTTGAGACACCTCTGTTTCTATTTCGCCGAGAATAGTTTTCCAAAGATCATTAGTAATTTTATTATCCATAAATTATAGTTCTCTACGCGTAAGTTTAATAATGTGGATAACTTTTTGTCAAGACCCAAAACCGATATTATTTACAACACCCCCTTATTTTGATATACTATTGCTATGGAAAAAGTCAGACTAAAAATCAAAAAAATAAAAAGGAAGAGAAAGCATGGATTTAGGGAGAGAATGAGTTCTCATAGCGGGAAAAAGGTTATTAAAAGAAGGCGAGAAAAAAAAAGAAAAAGATTAACTATTTAATGTTAAAAAAGAAATATCGTTTGAGTTCTAAAATAAAAGTAAAACCGAGCAATTCTTTTCCTACTGATTATTTCTTACTTAAGACTTCTAAAAATAGTTTACTCTATAATAGATTTAGATTTATAGTTTCAAAAAAAGTTAGCAAAAAAGCAGTCGATAGGAACAAACTAAAAAGGGTATTCAGTGGTTGTTTAGAAAATATTTTTAGCGAGATTAAAATAGGTAACGATTTTATTTTTTGGGTAAAAAAAGAAGCGCTAGGTGTTTCTAAAGAGATGCTTTGTGTAAATATTAAAAGCGCTCTCGTTAAAGGAGGATTTATAAAATGAAGCAAGTTTTAATAACTTTAATAATTGTTTATCAGAATTTTTTTTCTCTTTTCTTGAAAAACACTTTAGGGATTAATAAATTTTGCAGATTTACTCCTTCTTGCTCAGAGTATTCAAGGCAAGCAATTATAAACGATGGTATAATAGTAGGATGCCGCAAAAGCTTAATTCGTCTTTTACGATGCCAGCCGTTTTTTAATTTTTAATCTATGACTAATTTTTTTGATCAGGTTTTAGTTTTTCCGTTTATAAATGTTCTGGTTGTAATTTATCAGGCACTCTTTTCTTTACATATTCCATACGCTTTGGGTTTTTCTATTATTATTTTAACAATTATTATTCGAATTATCCTTTATCCCTTAACCAAATCTCAGCTTAAATCTTCAAAGAAAATGCAGGAATTATCGCATCATGTTTCAAAAATTAAAGAAAAACATAAAGGAGACGCAAAAAGATTGCAGGCAGAAACAATGAAGTTGTATAAAGAGCACGGTGTAAATCCTATGTCTGGTTGCCTGACGGCCTTAGTTCAATTTCCTATTCTAATGGCGCTTTACTCTGTTCTTAATAAAATAGTTGGGCTTAATTCCCAAACGATTGTATCGGAGGTAAATAAAATTATTTATTTGGATTTATTCAAACTTAAAACACCCTGGGATCCGTATTTTTTTGGTTTATCCCTTGCGCAGAGTCCGTCTAGTCTTCTGCAACAAATTGGTCCGCTTATACTTTTAATTCCTTTGTCAGCAGGCGTTTTTCAGTTTATTCAGTCAAAGATGATGTTTGTAAAGCCACCCGTTGTCTCCGGTGAAGAAAAAAACCAAAAAAAAGGGGGAGATTTCACCTCTGCTCTTCAAACGCAATCTCTTTATATGTTCCCCGCAATGATTATATATTTTTCCTATATCTTCCCATTAGGCCTTTCTTTATACTGGAATACGTTAACGATTTTTGGTATACTACAGCAATACAAAATTCAAGGGTGGGGAGGATTAGAAGTCTGGATTAAAAAAATTTCATCCAAAGGAAAATAGAATATGGAAGACAAAAATATATCCGCTGGCAATATTACAGCTAAAGAAGAAAAAACAATAAAAGGAACAATAAAAGAATTACTTGAGGTTCTTGAGATAGATGGTGATTTCGAGATGATCCAAAAAGATGGGCTAGTAGACGTTGTTCTTAATACAAATAATAGCGGCATGGTTATTGGTTACCATGGAGAAATATTAGAATCGCTTCAACTAATACTTTCGTTAATTATTGCAAAGAAAATTGGAAGATTTGTGCGTATTTCCCTGGAGGTTGATAACTATAAAAAAAATAGAACAGAGTGGTTGAAAAACTTGACGCTCCAGGCAAAAGAAAGAGCTTTATTGGAAAATCAGGAAATACCTCTTTCCGGACTTAAATCATGGGAAAGAAGAGTAGTGCATTTAATGCTGCAGGAAGATAACGAAGTTATGTCTGAATCAACCGGTGAAGGAAGAGATAGAGTTTTAGTTATAAAACCAAGATAAACCATTGTTCTATTGTTCGATTGTTTTATTGTTAATTTAACCCAGCAATTGAGCAATGTAACAATGTAGCAATGAATTCAAATAGTTTTCTTCAGTTTTTAAAAAAGAAATTATATCCTCTCGAACAAATAATATTTTATCTACTGATCTTATTTTTACCAACTCAATTAGGAAAACACTTTTGGCCGCAGTTTTCTTATATTTTAGGAATAAGAATTGATTATCTCTCCCCCACAATTTACCTTACGGATATTCTTTTGTTTACACTTTTCCTAACTGCAATAGTTAAGCTGGTGAAAAGTCATGATTGCATATCAAAAATTAAAAATCAAATATCAAAAACACCAAATTTAATTTTTTTAATTCTAATAATTTTTTTATTTATAAATATTGGCTTTTCAAAAAGTCCACTTGCAGGGGTATATGGTTTAGTTAAGTTGCTAGAATTTATTTTTTTCGGTTTTTATGTGTCTAAAAAAATTAAAAACATTGAAGATTTTAAAAACATGAGTGTCATGTTTGCGCTTGGAATTATATTCGAGTCTTTGCTTTCGATCTCTCAGTATTTCAGCCAAAGTTCGATAGGTAGCATCTTTTATTTTTTTGGGGAGAGAACATTTAGTTCTCAAACTCCTGGGATAGCTAATGTTTCTTTAAATGGAGAACTTGTACTTAGGCCTTATGGGACTTTTTCTCATCCTAATGTACTCGCTGCTTATTTGATTATTGGGATGACAATGGTACTTTTTAATTTGAAATTTCAAATTTTTAATCAATTTTTAATGACAAGATTAAAAAATATAGTTCTGGGGTTATCTATTGTAATTGGATCAATAGCTATTTTTTTAACAATGAGCAGAGTTGCCATTATTCTTTGGATATTTATCCTTGGATATTTTGTAGCTTGTTATTTAAAAAACAATATTAAAAACAAATTTACTATTTACTATTTAATATTTGCTATTTTTATTATTGGTAGTATTTTTTTGCTCTCCCCTATTCACAACAGATTTACATCCTTTTCTTTTTATGACGAATCAATTGCAATAAGAAAAGAACTTGTTTTTGACTCTCTAATAATGATTAAAGAACATCTACTTTTTGGAGTAGGAATTAATAATTTTTTAATAAACTTGCCTTATTATCAAAAAATAAATACGGGATCATTTTTTACTTATCTTCAGCCCGTACACAACATTTTTCTTTTGATGGCGTCTGAAACAGGGATTGCAGGTTTTATAATTTTTGTCTGGTTTATAATCAAAACTCTAAATAACATATTAAAGAAAAATAAATTTTCAATTTTCAATTTTCAATTTTCAATTTTGATCATAGTTATAATTCTTGGTTTTTTTGATCATTATTTTTTGACTCTTCAACAAGGACAGCTTCTTTTCTTCCTTGTTTTGGGCTTGTGTTGGTCTAAAATAAAAATTGACTCGAAGAACAGGATTCGAGATAATAAATTTAACAAATAAAATGCATAAAATAATTCTTAAAAATACCACGTACCAAGCTTTAACAAGATTGATAACCTCGGGAGCCGGATTTTTAATAACGTTATTAATTGCACGAAGTTTTGGAGGTTTGGGTTATGGAGAATTTACTAAAGTAACCGCATTTGTTTCTTTTTTTTATTTAATTGCAGATTTTGGACTTAACGCAATCTACATAAAAAAAGACGATGAGGGCAAACATTTTCGCGACTTGTTCTATCTTCGTTTTTTAATATCAATTATTTTAATAATTACGGTAAATGCCATTGCCCTTGTTTTGCCCTACAATAAAAATTTAGATTCCGGCTTTTCCGATATAACAAGACTTGGTATATTTATTTTTTCTTTTTCTATTCTTTTTCAAAGTATCGTTTACTCGTGCTCTGCGGTTTTCCAAAAAAAATTAAAATATGATTTTTTAATGATTTCATCAGGTTTCGGAGCTTTTCTTACGCTATTTTTAATTTTAATAAATGTTTACTTATTTAAATCCATAATAAATATTTACTTTGCGTTTATTATGGGAGGTTTTCTAACAGCGGTTATTTCGGTTATCGGAACAAAAAATAAGATATTACCGATATGTCTTAATTTTAAATTTGCAAAAAATCTTGTAAAGGAAACGCTTCCTATTGGTCTAATGCTGATATTTAATCTTATCTATTTTAGAATAGATATTTTTCTTCTTTCTGTTTTTCGTTCAACTACAGACGTTGGCATATATGGGTTGTCTTACAAATTTTTTGATTTTCTTATAGCTCTACCTTTATTTTTATCAAATTCTATTTATCCAATGCTCCTTCGCAAAAGAGAAAATAAAAATGCTTTTTTTCAAATCGTAAAAAAATATTTTATTTTCAGTTTAGTTTTTTCGTTATTATTAATCCTTATTTTTTGGTTTGCGTCTCCCCTATTCACTTTTATAAAAAAAGATTTTATCGCATCTGTTTTGCCATTTAGAATATTTCTTTTATCTTTGCCAATCTTTTTTACAACAAGTATTTTGCAGTGGGCGCTTATTGCGCAAAATAATCAAAAATTCTTAATGTATGTTTATTTATTTTGCGCATTTTTAAATATTATTTTAAACATTATTTTTATACCACATTGGGGATATATTGCTTCTGCTATAATAACAGGAATATCGGAATTTGTAGTTTTTATATTTCTAGTCTTGAAATTTACAAAAAACTTTAAAAAATATTGAAATTGATTTCCAAATATGATTAGTGTTTTTACAGATGGGGGTTCACGCGGAAATCCCGGACATGCCGCGATAGGTGTTTATATTGTTGATCAAAGTAGTAATAAGATACACGAGTTTGGCGAAAATATAGGTATCGCGACAAATAATGTTGCCGAGTACAAAGCTATTGTTGCCGCATTGTCTTGGCTTGCCAGAAACAAAGAATTAGTAGAAAAAGATTCAAATATTAGTTTTTTTACAGACTCACAGCTTATTTATTCACAAATTGTAGGACTTTACAAAATAAAAGACGCAAAGCTTAGAGAACTGCTTTTTAAAATTCGGGAAAAAGAAGCTCAGATAAAAGGAAATATTCGGTATTATCATATTCCAAGAGAAGAAAATAAAAAAGCAGATAGATTAGTTAATGCAGCTCTGGACAACGAACTCTAATTCTTCTAGAATTGAATTGATGGATAGACCTGCCTTTGAAGTTGTGGAAGAAAACAAAATCTCCAATGCCAACACTCTTATTATAGATAAAAAAGGGCTTATTGGAATTGCCTTGGCAAAAAAAATAAAAAATTTATCCTCAGTTGTACTGGTAAGTTTTTCGCTTAAAGATTTAACTGACGTCATTTTCGTACAATACAAAAGAAATATTCCGTCTATTCCGGAAGGCATGTATTCGCATATTTTTGTTGTTTATAGAGGAGAAAAAGAAATATTAGAGAGCATTGACGTTTTTATAAAGGAAGCGGAAAAATCTAAAGCAAAATTCATTTTTATCTTGCATCTTCAAAAAAACAGTAAAAATATTGCAAAAGAAATAGCATCCAAATATAAAAATGCGTCGGTTATTTTCTATGGAGATTTATTTGGACCTGATTATGAGAATCAAACAGAAGAGACATCAATAGTTAATGACTTTTTGCATGGCGCAAAAGTTACAAAAAAAATATTAATTCCAGGGAATGGAACTGAAGCAACATACCCTGTTTTATTGGAAGATACAGTTTCCGGAATTTTGGAAGTTGCGTTTGGAATAAGTAAACCCTCCGGTATTTTTTTACTTTTTCAGAAACACGCTCCAACGTGTATCTCTCTTGCTCATATCTTTCATAAGATTGATCCGGAGTTAAAAGTAGATTTTGATAAAAAAAAAGATACCGGAGCGAAAGGGAATTTTTCCATACCGGACGGGGAGTATATACTTGAAGATAATTATCCGCTTGAGGAAAAAATTAAGCAGGTATTAGAGAAGTTATTTATAGATAAACCTTTAATAATTGAAGACACTGCTAATTTATCAAGTAGCGGGCTTGAAGAAAAGAAAAATAGCTTAGCTACCGGTTTTTTATTCTCTTTTTTGCTTTTTATAGCTTTTGCTTTTATATTTCCGGTTTTATTAACGTTTGTTTTTTCTCTTTTTGGCGTATATCAACTTAATGCTTCTAAAAATGCAATTAAGAAAGGCGATATTGAAGCGGCTTCCAAATCTGCATATTATGCAAATAAGTTATTTGGTATCTCTCAAGACTCGATAGTAGTAGTAGAAAGTGAATTATCGCTAATTGGCAAAAAAGATTTAATTGTTCCTTTTTCAAACAAAATAGAGCTGGCAAAGGAAGCATCCTTTTTGTTAGTCGACATAACAGACGTATTACAAAAAATAAAAAAAACTTTTACGTTTAGCGGCAACAAATCAAAAGAGAATTTTGTCTCCGGCTTGAATTCTCTAAAAAAGACAATTGCATATTATCAAAAAACTAAAGCGGAGGGGACCAGTATGGCATTACTTGCCAAAGATATAGATCCCTTAATACATTTGACATCCGGCGTTATTGATGTTTTACCTGCGCTTATTGGCTTTGACGGTGAAAAGCGATACTTAGTGTTATTCCAAAATAATATGGAGCTTCGTCCCGGCGGAGGATTTATTGGCTCGTATGGTATTTTAACTATGAATAACGGCCAGGCCAAGGACTTTTCTATACATGATGTTTACGAAGCAGACGGTCAGCTAAAAGGGCATATAGAGCCTCCGTTTCCAATAAGGCGATATATTCCGCTTGTTCATTTGTATTTAAGAGATAGTAATTTTAATACAGACTTTGCAAAAGGAGCATCAACGTCCGCATTTTTGTTAAATCAGGAAACAGGACAAATGGTTGATGGCGTTATTGGAGTAGATATATCATTTGTAAAAAATCTTCTTAAAGAAACAGGGCCAATTTTTGTTTCGGATTATAACGAAACTGTAACGTCGGATAATTTATATATGTTAACTCAAACTCATGCGGAGAAAAATTTTTTTCCGGGATCTACTCAGAAGAAGGACTTTTTAAGATCTCTTTTTAATTCTATCCAACTTAACCTTTCCGGTAAAAAGAATATACCTGCAGTTTCTATAGTTAAGGCAGTTGGTGAGTCTATTTTGCAAAAACATGTTCTATTTGCTTTTTCGGACCAAAATATACAGAATCTATTTACAATAAATGGTATGTCATCAGCCATTCGGGACAATAGAACAGATGGGGATACAATAATTAATGATTTTCTTGGAATTAACGAGGCAAATATTGGAGTTAATAAAGCGAATTACTTTATAAGAAGAAAAATAAGTCAAAACGTTTTTATAGAAAACGATGGAAAAGTTTCCGAGAAAGTTTCTATTACATATAAAAATACTGCCACCAAAGATGCTTGGCCCGGAGGAGACTATAAAAATTATCTTCGGTTTATACTACCAAAGGGAGCAAATCTTTTATTGATCTCAATTAATGGTAAAGAACAAAAAACAACAAAAGCAATAACAGACCCGGCAACTTATGAAGCAAAAAATTTTTACCCGCCTAAGGAACTAGAAGTAGAGAGAGTAGAGGAAAATGGTAAAACTATTTATGGCTTTCTAATAATTGCTCCGATAAATTCTTTTACAACAATTACTGCGTCTTATGATCTTCCTGGAAAAATTTCATTAAACGAACCGCTTAATTCTTACGATCTTATGTTATTTAAGCAGCCGGGAACAGAAGACGACTTATATAATTTTTCATTATCTTATCCGGACGATATTAAAATGTTAAAATCTTTTAGTAGTAGAGGGGAATCCCTTATAAATAAAGAGGGTAAAATTAATTATTCTACAAAACTGACAGAGGATATAAATTTTAGGTTCAATTTTACCAGGAAATAATGTTTATTCTAAGAACTCGCGAAGTCTTTCTCTATGATCTTTATTTTTAAAGAGTTTTCTAAGAGCTCTTCTTTTTGTTCTTCTAACAGCTCTGATGGAACAACCAATTTCGTCGGCAATTTCTCTATGGGTCATTTCAACTCCATGTTTTAACCCAAAACTTAGAATTAGCACCTCTTTTTGTCTAGGAGTTAAAGATGCTAAGGTTTCATGAACAGCTTCGATTAAGGGCTTAATGGGTCTTTGTGTTGAACTTAATGGCATATCCTTACTTCCCTCTATAACTTCATCCATTATTCTGGATATGTCGCCGTTCATGATTAAATAGAGTTGTCTTCTATTGGATTCACGTTCTGGCATAATGACTCGAAATATAACACAGGGTTTTTAAAAAAGCAATTTTTTGTTAGAATAAGTTTATGAATAAGAAAAGGATTGGGTGGTTTAGTTTTACATGTTGCGAGGATTCAACAATTATTTTTACGGAACTTTTAAATACCCATTATAAAGAGTGGCTCTCAAAAATAGAATTTGTTCATGCCAGAATTTTGCGGCGTGACGAATATCCCGAAATTCAATTAATGGATGTTGCTTTTATTGAGGGGGCAATTTCGTCAGATATTCAAGAGCAAAAATTAAAGAGAATAAGAGAGAAAACAAAAACTTTAGTAGCTATCGGCTCTTGTGCAGTAACAGGGTCTCCATCAAATCAGAGAAATTTTTTTAACCCTGAGAATATAGTGGAGATAAAAGAAATTTTAGACAGATTCAAGTATAAAGAAAAGGTGCTAAAAGTTTCCGACATAGTAAAGGTTGATGACATAGTGCCCGGGTGTCCCATGAACGAACAAATCTTTCTTCGGATAATGACGAAATACGTTCTTTAAATATGCACAATGTAGATATAGATTTTGATATTAATCTTGAAGAAATCTCCAAAATAGAAGGAGCTGCCTCTCTGTCAATTAAAGTTAGAAACAAATCTGTCGCAGATTTAAAATTTAGTATAACAGAATGGAAAAGGTTTTACACACAGGCCATAAAAGGGAAACCGGCAATTGGCGTACCGCAATTAGTTGATAGAATTTGCGGAACCTGCAGTAATGCTCATTTACTTTGCAGCATAAAAGCAATAGAAAATGCTTATAATATTAAACCATCGTACCAGACTATTCTCTTGAGGAAGCTTTTATACTACGGACTAATTATAAGAGACCACGCGCTTCACCTATATATTTTTGCATTGCCTGATATTTTTGGCAAAAATTCAATTTTAGATTTTGATGAGAATGATCAAGTCCAGCATAAATTGCTTGAGGATACTTTTGCCGTTAAAGAGGTTGGTAACCAGTTGTCGGTAGTAACAGGCGGACGTTCTGTTCATGCTCCATTACCGACAGTGGGAGGATTTTTAAAATATCCAAACCTCTTTGATTTAAAAAATTTAAAACCTAAATTACTTGAAATCAGACCTAAAATTATGGATCTGATTAAAATATTTTCAAATTCTTTTAATTTGGAATTAAAAACGGACATTTTGTATAGCGGTTTGGAGTCGGATGATTTTTCTTTTATAGAAGGAACTATTAAAACATCCAACGGACAAGTAATTGATGATAAAGATTTAGGAAATCATTTAAATAAAACAATAATACCTTATTCACATGCCACGGGGTATAAATTGGACGGGGAATATTTAATGGTTGGGGCATTATCAAGATTAAATTTGGGTAAAGAAAATTTAAATCAAAAAACAAAAGAAGCGATAGATGAATATTTAAGCAAATTTCCCTCGAAAAATATTTATGATAATAATTTAGCCCAGGCAATAGAAATTTTACATGCGATAGACGCGTCGATTGAGATTATTGATAACTTACAATCGATAGAACCGGAGCCAATTATAAAACCGGATATTAATTCATTGGGTTATCCTGAATTTATTTCAGGATCTAATAATGGCTCAAATGAGATCCCGAATCAAGTTCGGGATGACATGGGAATAAGGGTTGGGATTGGGGTGATAGAAGCGCCGAGAGGAACGCTTTATCATAAATATGAAATAGATGATAGGGGAATGGTAAAAAAGGCTGAAATAGTTGTTCCAACAGGACAAAATCAGATACTAATTGAGCGGGCAATTAAAGAAAAAGTTGAAGAGATGGTAGTATCAAATTCTTCAAGAGAAGAAATAATTAATGAAGCCGAGAAAATAATCAGAGCTTTTGATCCCTGCATGTCATGCGCCTCCCATTTTCTCAAAGTCAAGTGGAAATAGACGGAATCATTGTTCGATTGTTAAATTGCTCAATTGTTAAAAATCTTTAGAATACTTACTAACTTTACAAAAATATCTTCAGTTTCAATATTAGGGAGACCAATTATTTTTGCACTGTCTATTTTTTTTAATTTCTTCAACAGAAGTAAATGAAATAATAAATCGTAATCATGAGGGGTTACTGGGGAGTTTTTGTTTTTTTGGAAATCGTCTAAATCTAAAACTATTGGTTCTTTAATACCAATAACAGTATCTAAAATGGTCAGGTTTCTCTCACCGATTCTAGGAAAGTTTTCATTAGGATCTGCAAGTTCGAATATTATTCCGGGGAAAGCCTTCCGTAGTCGTCCTTTCCACTTAATTGGTAAACTGTCATTAGGAAGCAATGGATTACCGAAGATATAGATTTTCATAATAGCTTAACATTAAAGTATTCAATTGACCTCTGCGTATAATATTCAAGATTCTTAACTTGAGAATTATTTAAAACTTCGCATACAAATCCCCAATGAAAGCTTATTGTATCTCCGATTTTTAAGTTTTTTAAAAATACTTTTCCTTTATAATCTATTGTAATTTTTTTAATAATCGGTTTTCCAAATTTAAGTTTTCCGTTTTCGATAACTAAGGGTTTTGTTTCGACAAGAAAGTTAGCTGGATTCCCGCTTTCGCGGGAATGACGGATGATACCGAATCCGATTCTGCATTCATCCATTGTTTTTAACGTATGAAAACTAGGATTATTGCCAGTTCGGCGAAAAATATTAAAAACATGAAAAGAGTGATGTGGCAAAAAGGGGAGAGCCATAGTTTTTCTTTTAATTTTAATAAAACTTTTTGCGTCTAGTTTTTCTACTAAATTTAACTCTTCTTTTAATAAATAGAGGTAATTAAGATTTGAGATATTGTGAAGCAACTGATTACCTATCCAATATGCCTCAACCACTTTTTTGTCAAACGGATCTTCTATTTTATTCTCAAAAGAAATTAATTTGAGGTATGCGATTAATGTGTCAAAGTCAGAAAAAATATGTGCCATTTCTTTATCTGCCTTATCTTCTTTTAAATAATCAATTAAAGAAGCGTTTTTGTCCGGACCACAATAACCATAAAAATTAGGCGCAACAGAATATCTTGCGCAATAAAGAAGTCCTTGTTTATTCATTTATTTTTAAGAGGAAGGGAGATTTTAGATATTGTTTTTTGAGAAACTAAGATAACAACTATGCCTGCCAGTATTAGCAGGGAGGAATAAATGTCGCGAGTTGTTATCTTGACTCCGGCAAACGTTCCATTTAGAACGTTACCTATTACAACAGAAAGCGTAAGAAGCAATGTCGCGATGCTGGCCGGGGCGTATTTTAGAGCTTTATACCAGAAAAAGTTATAAAAGAAAAGAATAGACCCCCCAACTAAAATAATAATCAACATATTTATATCAAGAACTAAAAACGATGAGCCCTTTCCTGTCAGAAAAGTTATTGAGACCAATAATAACCCTCCAACTCCCATTCTAAAAAGAGCAACAAGCTCGGATGAAATATTTTTTAAAACTTTTTTAGCAATAATGTTTTCTGTTGCCCAAAGAATTGTTGCACTAAAAATCATTATCTCGCCAATACCCAAAGAAAATTTAACCGATGCAAAAGCAAAATAAAAATTGGCAAAGAAAATTAAAACATAGCTTAAAATATGAATTGGTTTTAGTTTTTCGCGAAGAAAAATAACAGCTAAAATTCCGACCCAGATAAAGAGGGTTTTGTGAATAAGATTTCCGGTGATTGCCGGAATCTGACTTAAGCCTGTAAAGAATAAATAGAAAGGAAGCGCACCGCCTATAATCCCTATTAATAAAAGCAAGATAAACTCTTTTTTGTTAAGCTTTTTTATTTCATAAAGTCTTTTGGAGAATAAAAAAAACATTAAAAAAATTATTCCAACATAAAAATTTCGGGATGTTGTTAAAACTAAAGGATCAATTTTAGCTAAAGAGATTTTGGAATAGAAAATAGCGAAGCCGGAGATAACGGCGGTGATTAAAGCAAATAGTAGTCCTTTGTTAATACTGTTGATTTTCATAAATTTGTCTTGTCATTGCGAGGGTTTGAAAAACCCGCGGCAATCTCCTTAGGGATCTAGATTGCTTCGCTATTTCATGGTCTCGCAATGACGAAGGAATAGATTTATTAGTTCTTCTTTACCTTTTCTATTACCAAGTTCCCAAAAACTAATACAAGGTCATTCTCTTTAATTTTAATATCCTTATTGTAGTATGCTTTTATTCCATTTTCAAGAAGCACTGTGGTTTTATTTATTCCTTTTACCTTAAGAGGCTTTAAATAACACATGAAGTTATTTTAACACACTAAGAGTTATTGTTGCATTGTTCTGCTCCACTATTAAGAAACTCTTGACGTTTTGAGAGTTATGTTATAACATTGTTATAACAGAGATGCTAGGGGGTGAAAAATTATGACTCAAAAGATTATACAAGTCGGGAATTCTGCGGCAATAATAATTTCTAAACAGTTTATGGAAGAAGCAGGGCTTTTTGTTGGAGAAGAAGTTGAAGTTAATACAACTAAAAAACCTTTTAAAATAGAAGTTGTGCCTCGTAAGCCTCTTCGAAAAAGATCGGGGATAACACAGGCTTTTGCTAAATCTGTCGACGAGTTTATAAAAGCTTACAAACCGGCTTTGGAAGAATTAGCAAAAAGATGAAAAAAGTAAAGTATATTACGCCTGAACAGGCGATGTACTATCAGCAGAAGATAGTGAATGAAACCGGCGGAAGCGTTGGGATTAGAGATTTGGGGCTTTTAGAATCTGCTTTAGCCCGTCCTCAAGCGATTTTTGACGGAGAAGACTTATATCCAACAATTATAGATAAAGCTGCTGCTCTTTTTCATTCAATGCTTTTTAATCATCCGTTTTTAGATGGCAACAAAAGAACAACTTTAGGTGTGGTTTATGAATTTTTAAAACAAAATGGGTACAAACTAATTGCAACAAATCAGGAAATGATTAATTTTCCCCTTAAAGTTGAAAATAAGCATTTAGATATAGAAGAAATAGCGGAGTGGCTAGGAGACAATACTAGGAAGGTATAAACCATATTTCCGTCTTTTCTGTTTTTAAATTTCTTTAAAAATACAAGAGACGGGCCGGGAGATAAAAGAAGTTGTTGTTGCACAAATGAGTGCGTTGTTGTAACAGAGCAACTTTTTTACCTCTCGGCGATTCGTCTCCTGGCCTGTTAAGGCCGCGAACTACTGGGCTTGTTTCTTTGCGCGCCCGCCTTTCCTGCCGATCCTGGAGTAGTACCTCGAACCATGCTTGGCTAGGACGGCGTTACCGCCTTTCTTTCCGATCTCGGAATAGAATTCGGGGCCTAGCTTGGCTTTGACAGCTTCGCCGCCCTTCCGACCGATCTCGGAGTAGTATGCGCGCCCGCGCTCCTCGGCAACGGTTGCTCCACCCTTGCGGCCGATCCTGGAGTAAAAC
>Ga0209541_10006585_pt1 | contig 19744 bp, 17 predicted proteins | sample RifCSPlowO2_01_FD_184027 | JGI IMG/M metagenome (GOLD analysis project Ga0209541, IMG submission 184027) | Groundwater microbial communities from Rifle, Colorado - Rifle CSP2_plank lowO2_0.1 (SPAdes) (version 2) | ecosystem: Environmental > Aquatic > Deep subsurface > Groundwater | place... | reverse complement strand
CTCGGCATCTCCCCGCGTCTATTTATGAACGGAAGAAGTTCAGCTTCGTTGTTCCTCTTGATCGATGGTTCGGTGGAGATCTTAAAAAGAACGCGAGAGAGCTCCTGCTCTCGGATGATGCCCGCTCGAAAGCGCTCTTTAAGCCCACAGTTCTTGAACAATGGATTTCGAGAGACGATAAAAGAGGAGAATTTTCATCAAGTTCTCATGGCAGAGACATTTGGGCAATTCTTAATATAGAATTATGGATGAGGGAATATGGTGTCATATTTTGATTCTGTGTAGTTATATTTATATATGCCCAGTAAATTCTCAGACATTTCATATAAAATCCCAGATTTTTATGTTTTAAAAATCGACAAAGAGGCGAATCGTCTCATAAAAGAAGGGAAAGATATTGTGAAGCTTAACTTGGGGAAGTCAGAGGTTCCTATGGGAAAGACGATTGCGGACGAATTTTCTCAAAAAATATATGACCACGTGGAGCGCGAGCGTGTAGACCCGCAAGGTCTTTTTGAGCTTCGCGAGGCAATCGCCCTAGATTACAGGAAAAGCACAGGCGCTGTCCTATCGTCGGAGCAAATATTTATCAATAACGGTACAAGCCCATTTTTTCTCCAGCTCTACTTTTTGCTCCTTAACCATGGAGACGAAATTCTTCTTCCTCGTCCTTATTATCCTCCATATGCTGCAGCTGTAGGGGTGCGAGGAGCGCGTGCGAAATTCTATAGCGTGTACAGCGGGAGAGTTAATCTCGGGGAAATTAAAGAGCAGTTTGTTCCCGGAAAGACAAAGGTAATATTTTTGAATAGCCCTGGAAATCCACTTGGAAACGTAATACGCAAGGATGAATTCAAGGAAATTTTGAACTTCGTGGATGGTAGGGCACACATCATATCTGACGAGATTTATGACGGTCTTGTCTATAATAATGACTTTACTTCAATATTTAGTGTGTATGACAAAGAGCGTGACAGCGTTATAGTTCTCAACGGCTTTTCAAAAATTCATCACATGTATACCAGGAGACTGGGATATGCAATTGTGCCGCCTCCTCTTGCAGAGTCAATGCTTCGATTTCAGCGACACAATCTTGTCTGCGTTGACCCCGTGACACAATTTGCGGGGCTTCTTTCAATAAAGAATAAAAAGAAACTCATGGGAGGCGAGATCGGAGAGGAGGTTGCTACATACAAAGAAAGGCTCGATGCATCAAAAAAGTTATTGCATGGAACAAAAATAAAAGTTATTGAACCCTCGGGAAGTTTTTACATGGGCGTTGATGTCTCCGCATGTCTTAATGAGGAGCTCAAGGATTCTATGTCGCTTGCCGGGTACCTTTTGCGCACAGCACATGTCGCGGTTGCGCCCGGAGAAGACTTCGGAAGGAGCGATTTCTTTAGGATAAGCCTTACCGGGACGAGAGTCCTCGAAGGGGTTCAAAGAATGCGCAATGCTCTTGAGAGTCTCTCCTAGAGTGACTCTCGTAGAGGGCTCCTAGTTAACAGTATGTATGGCCAGTATAAAAGCAGTTATTTGCGCCGCTGGGCAAGGGAAGCGGCTTTTCCCTCTCACAAAAAACACCCCCAAAGCGCTTCTCCCAATCGGAGAGAAGACGTTTTTGGAATATATTCTTGATACTCTTTCCGCGTGCGGGGTGGAGGATGTTCTTATTATTGTCGGATATAAAGCGGATGATATAAAGGAAAAAATCGGGACGCATTATGGTTCATGCTCCATAGAATACGCCCGCAATGACGACTTTGCGACGACAAACAATATGTATTCTTTGTGGTCGGCAAAGAATTATATTTCCAGGGGGATGATTTTCCTGAACGCGGATACGTTGTTTCATTCTGATATTTTAAAAAAGATTATTGAGAGCCCGCACAAAAACGGTTTTGCCATGAGCTCCCCTATACGGATGCTTGATGACGCGATGAAGGTTCATGTAAAAGAGGGGCGCTTGGTCAAGATTGGAAAAGAAATTAAAGAAGAGCCCCACGGGGAAGCATTCGGCATTTACAAAATATCGTCGGAAACGGCAAAAAAATATTTTGAAATAGCGGGAGCGCTTATTAAAGAAGGAGGGCTGGAAGAAGATGGAGACCGTGGAGATGGCGGATACAAAAATGCTTCTTTCGTTGTTCCGCTTCAGAAAATGGCAGATGAAGTCCCGATCATGGCAATTTCCTCGGAAAAATATCCATGGGTTGAGGTTGATACTCCTGAAGATTATGACATCGCAAAGAAGATGGTAAAACAAATTATGGGAGAATAGTCGATTATGATTTTTTCTAATTACAAAGAGCTTGCGACATCACCCCTCCGAGAAAGGGTGCTTCAATGGGCGGACGAAGGAATCGCGTCCGTGTTGCCAGAAGTTTTTATTCCAGGCGCTTTTTCGTGGACCGGGGATTTCATAGTGGTAAACGGAAAACACGTGCCGGCGAAAGGGAAGAGAATTTTTGTTGTTGGTGCGGGAAAAGCATCTGCCTCCATGGCAGTTGAGCTTGAAAAAATTTTAGGAACAGAGAACATAACCGCGGGGGTAGTTCTTTCTAACTACACAAAAAGTGCTCTGAAGAAGATTCAGGTGCACGAGTCTGACCACCCCATTCCCACGGAAAGAAGTGTTTTGGGGGCAAAGAAAATTCTCTCCCTGAAAGAAGAGTTTGGCATTGGCGAGAATGATATTGTCATCGCTCTCATGTCGGGTGGAGGGTCTTCGCTCATGGCCTATCCTGCGGAGGGCTTAACAATTGGAGATAAGCAAAAAACAATCGAGGCACTTATAAGGAGCGGTGGCAATGTTCATGAAATAACCGTTGTGAAGAAGAAAATCTCGCAAGTAAAAGGAGGGATGCTCGCGGAGCATTTTTACCCGACCCCAGTCGTTTCCCTCGTCCTTTCTGATGTCGTAGGGAATAACCTTGATGTTATTGCCTCGGGGCCGTTTACGGAAGATTTTTCTACGTTTAAGGATGCTCTTGATATAATAAAGAAAAGAGGAATAGAAAAAGCAATACCAAGAACCGTTATTTCTTTCTTGGAAAAGAACAAAGATGTTCCCGCATGTAGGAAAAGTTTTTCACATGTCCATCAAGAGATATTGGCGGACAATAATACGGCGCTTAGGCGGATAAAATCCTTGGCGGAAGGCGAAGGCGTGGAGGTCTTTTTAACTCAGGGAACGCAGGGCGAAGCGAAAGAGGTTGCGTATAAAATATGTAGCGATATCCACAACCAAAAGATTGCGATTCCGACACTTTTTCTTTACGGAGGAGAGACAACGGTGACCCTTGATTATCCGCATAAAAAAGGGGGAAGGAATCAAGAATTTATCCTCGCGTGCCTAAATTATTTAAATGTAAGACCATTTAAAAGTGATTGGTGTATAGCATCGGTTGGTACCGATGGAATTGATTTTATTGAAGAATCTACCGGGGCAATTATTGACCCAGAATCTTTAAAGAGCGCAAAAGAAAAAGGACTGAATGTCTCCATTTCTTCTTTTTTAGAAAAACACAAAACAGGTCGCTTTCTTGATAGCATCAACTCAAACATTTCTACCAACGGTCCCACAGGAACAAATGTCTGCGACATTATGATGTTTTTCTTGACGCCGTAAAAAATATCTATCTTTGATGGACAGGCTAGCGTGGAATGAATTTTTTTTCCAAACACGAATATGTTTCATATCTGAGGACTCACATAAGGGCATAAATACGCCGCGGAAATGAATATTTCACGCGGCTTTTCTTTTGCATTTAATTTTGATAAATTAAAATCAATGACTATTACCCTTGAAGAGGTAAAAAATTACTGGGGAAAGAAAAATATTCCCCAGCAGTGGTATTCAAAAAAAGAGCCGTTTACACTTCAGTGGTTTAATGAGCTCGCCTTTAAGCGGTATGATCGCTACTACCCACACATAAAAAAATGGGCTGAATTTGAATATCACCCCGGGGAAGAGGTGCTTGAAGTGGGTGTAGGCATCGGAACAGACCTTGTTGAATACGCAAAAAGAGGTGCCGTTGTTTCGGGCACTGACCTTGGAAAAGACCAGGTCATGCTCACGAAGCTTAACTTTGATCTCCACAACTTACCCTATAAAGAAATCAAAGAGGGGAATGTCGAGAATCTTCCATTTCCTGATAACTCGTTTGACGTCGTTCTTTGCGTTGGGGTAATACACCACACTCCCAATACCCAAAAAGCAGTTAATGAAATATATCGCGTGCTAAAGCCCGACGGAGAAGCTCTGGTTTTGGTGTATGCGCGCGGATGGAAGCACTATATAAAGCGTTGCTTGATTCACGGGCTTTTGCTTGGAAAATGGGCAAAGCGCGGGTTTGACTGGAAGAAGGTTTATAGCGAAGTCTCGGAAGTTCACGGCGGAGCGCCGAAGACGGATGTATACACAAAAAGTCAGGTAAAGAGATTTTTCAATAAGTTTGGCGATGTTGAAATACAAAAGAAGAGACTCGGAGAATTTTTTGAATATCGGCCGTATAACACTGTAAAGTTACCAAATTTTGTGCAAAACATTTTCTTTCTTCTTGGCCTCGAAGGAATTTTAGGCGAAAACTGGATGATTCGTGCAGTTAAAAGACCCTTCCCAAAGGAGGCAAAGTTCTGGGAAGTCTGGTTTAAACACTACTAAATGAAAAGCGCAAAAAGTAAAACGAAAAACATAAAACAACAACGCAAAACTCAAAATATAATTAAAAATTTCTTGAATTCTAAGTTGTTATTTTTCGCTTTGCGTTTTTCGTTTTAAATTTAAAATATGAAATATTCATTACATAAAATTTACGCAACGCGCTATGACCCGAACCGCCCTCGTTCTCGGAAAATTGAAGAACGGCTTATTCCCATAAACGCGTTAGGGAAGCTTCTTTCTCCCTATCCGACGTACCTGTATCTTAACCTTGGTTTAAAGCCTGACCACGTAACATTTTTAAGTTTCATCTTTATTTTTGCGAGCGCGTATTTTTTTGTTGTTGGAAATGCGACAGCCGCGGTCGTCTCGCTTCTCTTGTTTATTCTTCATGATTCTGCGGACGGGGATATGGCGCGAGTCTCCGGTGCGACATCGTATGGCGCGCTTATGGATTCTTTTGGCGCAGATATTTTTTATTCTATTGTTCCGATATCGGTTGGATATTATCTCTATTCAATTGACACTTTTGTCTTTGGGCTTTCCCCGTCGGTTGTACTTTTACTCGCGGGGCTTACCTCAATATCTTTTCTCTTTTATCGCCTTATGAATACAAAAATACTCACTTTTTTTTGGGATAAAAAGAGTGGTAAGGAGAAGACAAGCGTGTACTATGATGCAAGCGAAACAGACTCACTCAAGGGTTTTTTTGTTAGTCTCGCGAAGCTTTATCACCATACTTTTATCAAGGGTAATTTTTTTGCAGAACCGGGCATTATAACTTGGCTCACCATTTTTGTTTTTTTTGAAAAATGGGAAATCCTCGGCGGGTATATCGTGTTGATATTGCTTTATAATCTCGGATATATAGTTCCCAATTTTGTGCGAGTCTACCTCTCCTTTTTAAGGTACGAAAAAACACAGAAATAATACAACATTCTCCGCGCAGGGCTGGTTATAAGGATTGATTTTCGAGCAGGATTTTTGTTAAAGGTTCGTTTGCGCATATTGAGCTATGGAAAAAGTTAAGAAACAAAATTTTAATGATAAATGGCGCGGGATTATAAACGAAGACAATAGTCGTGATGAAGACTCCATTTTTGTTGAGTTGGGGAAAAAGCCAATCACCCAAAGGCAATTCAACCTGTTTCATTATTTTGAATTTATAAAATCAATTTCTTTAGAAAACAACTGCCACAATGTACTAGAAATTGGGTGCGGAAGAGGAACAATCTCTCTATATCTAAATAAATACTTACATTGCAATGTAAGTATGGCTGATACATCAGAGGAAGCAATTAAACTAGCCAAATACAATTTCAGTAGATTTAACGGTACGGGTACCTTTCTAGTAGCGGATGCGGAAAATTTAAAATTCTCAGATAATTCTTTCGATATGGTTGTCTCTATAGGTTTAGCAGAACATTTCAAAGATTACACCAAATTATTTATGGAACAATACAGAGTCTTAAGGCCGGGTGGCATCATGATCTCGTTAAATATACCTCAAAAGAGCTCAATACAAGTAATAAATGATTTGTATCGCCTATTTCTTAAACTTTCTAAACAAGAATTGAAATCAGATTATTTTAGAAATAGCGACAAACCGGATGATTATCGGGCATGTGCAAAACGAATCGGTTTTGAGGATATATCGGTCTTTTATGTAAATCCATTTCCTTTGTTAACTCCAGTAAATAGAAGGAATGAGAAAATTATTACTATATTTTATAGAATTATTTATTGTGTCAGAAGCTTATTTATAAAATATCCCTTTAAGGGCTCCAGGCTTTTGTCGCAAGCTCACTTTTTGATAGCAAAAAAATAATTTATGAAAACAATTTTCATAACAATTACTAGGGGCACTTTAGCTCGCAACATTTTAAGGGCCGGTGTCTTAAAAAATATTTTGTTGCATGGAAATATCAAGGTTGTGATTATTGTTCCAGACAAGACCCACGATTATTTTCGAAAAGAGTTTAATAATCCCAAAATTGAAATAGAGTGTATAGATGAGAAAATATATAAAAGCTGGAGAAATATTTTTGGTATTTTATTCAACGGCTTGGTTTACACGGAGACAGAGCACAGGAAAATAAAATTTGGAGGAGGATACAAAAAACCAGAACCATTACTCGTATACTGGTTAAAACACACAGTATTTTCTGTAATTAGTAGAATTAAGTTTCTAAAATATCTAGCAAGATTTGCTGAATATAGTCTTTTTACAGAAAAAGAATATGATTATTTATTTGAAAAACATAAACCGGATATCCTATTTTGTTCCTCCATTTACTCAAAGAGCGATGTTATTTTAATTAAGGCTGCTAAAAGATTTAATGTTATGTCAATAAGCATGCCAAAGAGTTGGGATACTGTAGGGAGATTATTTTTTAGAGCACCATCTAATAAAATTATTCTGAATAACGATTATATGAAAAACTGGGTTATTAAAGAGCAATTAATTAAAGAAAAGGATATTTATGTAAGCGGGTTCCCGCAATTTGATATATATAAAAGAAAAGAAAAATATCTAACAAAAGAAGAATTTTGCAATACTACTGGCTTGGATAAAAATAAGCCTATAATTTTATATGCATCCGCTGGTGCATGGACTCATTGGGATGAAGTTTATGTAGATGAGCTTATTGACAAACACAACATTCTAAATAAATACAATCTTATCCTAAGACCTCACTTTAGCAACACTGTTCAGGGTTTGTATCGTCGCTTTAAGAAGTACAAAGGAATTTGCGTTGACGATAAGAATATACGAATTACCAGCATGTTTGGTGACCAGTGGGATCCTACAGAGGAAAATATGGACTGGTTAGCAGAGGTAATAAATGTTTCTGATGCGGTAATCGCTTTTGCATCAACTTTTGTCTTGGATGTTTTTGTTTACGATAAACCGGTAATAAATATTTATTACGATTTATCAGAAAGCCATAGTATTTCTCCGGGTAAACCCGTAATACCCATGAAGGAGTTATATAACTGTACTCACTATAATGCTGTTTTGTCTGAAAAATCTACCACATTAGCCAAAAGTGGAGACGAGGTTATGGAATGGTTGCAAAAATATTTAGAAAATCCAAGTACGTTGAAAAACGAAAGAAAGAATACCATAAATAAGTTGTGTTACAAGATTGACGGGAATTCATCTAAAAGAATTTCCGACATTATCATTAACAATATTTGAATCTGTTTATAAAAAAACAAAGAGCTGCTACTCAATTATTGGTTTTTGTTATCATAAAACTCGGCTGATAAAATTTACTAAAATTTGGTCAGTAACGTAAGTATTCCCAGGGGAGTTATATGTTGTAACTCTTATGAGAAGGAAGATTTTAATTGAGGGAACCAGCAAATCATTCGGAGGGGATGATGTTTTTGTTATTGCCGAAATTGGAAAAAATTTTATACAGACTGAAGACGACAGAAGCGTTGAAGAATATTTAGAAAATGCCAAAGCGTTGGTTGACGCCGCGGTGGAGGCCGGTGCCGATGCGGTAAAATTTCAAACCCACGAACTTGAAGACGAGTTTTTGCAAGAGCTTACGGTTGTATCGCCCCATTTTAACGGAAGCGATCGCGTGAGATGGATTACGCGCAATATGAATGCTACACCTCTAAAAGAATTTTGGAAGCCACTTAAAAAACACTGCGAGAAGAGGGGGGTTATTTTTTTTGGAACACCGATGAGTCGCAAGGCGGCATATAAGTTGAACAAGGTCGGTGTTTCTTTTTGGAAGGTTGGTTCTGGAGATGTGCAAGATTATGCAATGCTTGATTTTATGATTGAGACCGGAAAACCGATAATTATTTCAACAGGCATGGTTAGTTTAGAAGAACTTGATGAGGTCGTGAAGCATATAATAGGCCATGGCTCACCCGTTGTCGTTCTCTATTGTATAAGCCAATACCCAGCGCCAAAAGAATACTTTAATCTAGCAACAATTGAACATCTAAAAGAAAAATATCCAAATGTGGTGGTCGGCCTCTCAGACCATTCGCTGTTGTGTGATGTTGCTCTTGCCGCGGTGAAACTTGGCGCAAAAGTTATTGAAAAACATTTTTCTTTCTCCCGCGATTTATGGGGAGCGGATCATAAAGTTTCAATGACGCCAGAGGAAATGAAAGAGATGATTAGGGCAATTCGTTCTCGTGAATATAACGACATTGATGAGCGCAAATATTATGGCACTAAGGAAAAAGAACTTGAGGGCGCTTATAATATGTTTCGCCCCTACTTCAACAAGGCGCTTATGGCAGGGACTGATATACCAGAGGGGACGATTGTCACCAAAGAAATGGTGTTCGCGATGCGTCCAAAGATGTATGCAGGAGGATTACCTGCCAATATGTTTTATGGCGTAATAGGCAAAAAAACAGTAAGACACTTAAAAAAATATGACCCAGTTATTATGGAGGTGTTAAAATAAATTATGCAAAAACAAAAAAGAAAAATTTGTTTTGTAATTACGTCACACATTCATTACGGAAGAAGTAAATTAATCCTTAATGAATTAAGAAAAAGAAAAGATGTAGAATTACAGATTGTCGTAGGAGGCTCTGGATTACTTAGAAATTACGGGGAAGTACTTCTGCATTTAGAAAAAGACGGATTTAAAAGTAACGCAGAGGTCATGATGACATTTGAAGGAGGTAATTCAATCGCAATGGCAAAAACTGCCGGCATCGGTATCAGCGAGTTCGCAACCGTATTTCAAAACCTTAAACCAGACATTGTGGTGGTGCGTGGGGATAGATACGAAATTCTCTCGGCGGCCGTAGCGGCGTCATATCTAAACATCTCGGTTGCTCATTTGGAAGGAGGCGATGTAACAGGAACAATTGATGAGAGCGTGCGCCATGCGGTGACAAAGCTGTCACACATTCACTTTGCCACGAGCGAACTCTCCAAAGAAAGAATACTTCGCATGGGAGAAAATCCCAGATATGTATTCAATGTTGGCTGTCCCGAAATAGAATATATTGCAAAAAATAAGTTTAAAATCTCAAATAAACTTTTCAATAAATGGGGGGTTGGGGACGTCATTGATACCGCAACGCCATATATTATGGTTATGGTGCATCCCGTAACGAGTGAAATTGAGAACAATAAAAAGAATACTGAAGTATTGTTGCAAGCCGTGTTCGAGACAAAAACACCCACAATTTGGTTTTGGCCCAATGTGGATGCCGGCACGGACAGCGTCTCCAAGGCAATACGAGTTTTTCGGGAGAAACGCAAGCCATCACATATGCGTTTTGTTAGGTACCTTGCCTCCGAAGAGTTTCTGGGACTTTTAGAAAGGGCCGCTTGCCTTGTCGGCAACTCTTCAACGGGGATCAAAGAATGCTCGTTTTTAGGTGTCCCCGCTGTTAATATTGGTACACGGCAAAATGGGCGCATGCGTGGGCACAACGTGTTAGACGTGGATTACAAAAAAAACGCGATTAAAACCGCTATCAAAAAGCAGCTCTCGGTCGGTCGGTATGAGCCAAGTCATATTTACTATCAACCAAACACAAGTGAAAAAATAACAGATACGCTTGCAAAAATTGACCTCTATACTCAAAAGCAATTTGTAGATTAATATATGGCATATAAAGATAAAAAGATTCTCGGTGTCATAACTGCACGTGGTGGGTCTAAGGGTATTCCGCGTAAAAATATAAAAGAATTGGTCGGTAAACCTCTTATTGTCTACACCATTGAAGCGACGCGTGGAAGTAAATATTTGACACGGTGCCTTGTTTCAACTGACGATAAGGAAATTGCTGATGTTTCTCGGAAACATGGAGCAGATGTTCCATTTATGCGTCCCGCAGAACTTGCGCAAGATAGTTCAACTTCAATGGAAGTAGTTCAGCATGTTATTAAAAAACTCAAAGATGATTTTGGCGAGGAGTATGACTATGTAATGATTCTTCAGCCGACGTCCCCATTACGTACAAGCAAAGATATCGATGAATCAATTAAACTTGCGATTGATACCAATGCTGATTCCGTGATGAGCATGAAAGAACTTGACGACTTTTCTCCTAAAAAAGTAAAAAAAATAGAGGAGGGGATTGCCCTTCCGTATTTTGAAGACGAGGGAGCAACCTCTTCCCGGAGACAGGATTTGGTCAAAATGTATAAACGTAACTGCGCGATTTATCTTACAAAAACAGAAAGTATCAAAAATGGTGATTTATTCGGGCGAGTTTCTCGCGCCTACATTATGCCAGAAGAACGCTCAGTAGACATAAACAAACCTACGGATTTTGAAATGGCTGAATTTTGGATAAGAAAATTTAGAGAATGAAATATAAAATTTTAAACACAATTGGTGAAACATATACTGAAAAGGCAAAAAAAATTCTTTCTACGCTTGGTGGAGTTACTTATAAAACACCAAGTCAAGAAGGTTTAAGCGCAATCATTAGTGATTACGACGTTGTTGTCGTGGGACTTGGGCTCAGATTCCACAAAGAAATACTCAAAGGAGCAAAAAACTTGAAAGTTATTGCGACCGCAACAACCGGGTTAGACCATATTGATGTAGAGTATGCAAAAGAAAGAGGAATTGAAATCTTGAGTTTGCGCGGAGAAGACCAATTTTTAAACACAATTACCGGGACAGCAGAACTTGCCTGGGGGCTTATGATTGACCTCGTGCGTTTCACACCGTGGGCATTTGATTCAGTTAAAAATTACAAATGGGAAAGAGAGAAATTCCGCGGACACAATCTCTACGGAAAAACTTTGGGCATCGTTGGTATGGGACGGCTTGGTGGGTGGATGGCGCGATACGGTAAAGCGTTTGGTATGAATGTTCTCTATTACGACCCTAACATTAACACATCGACATCGAGCGTCGATATGTTGGGGAAAAAGGTTGAATTTGATGAGTTGCTTGAGCAGAGTGATATTATTTCAATTCACGCCCACCTAAATGAAGAAACAGAAAATATGTTTAATGCTGATGTTTTTAAAAAAATGAAAAATAAAGCATATCTTATAAACACAGCGCGGGGAAAGATTGTGGATGAGAATGCGCTACTAAAATCACTTGAAGCAGGAGAGGTTGCAGGATATGCGACTGACGTGCTTGCGGATGAATTATCTTTTAATGAGGAATTAAGAAACAATCCCCTTATCGAGTATGCAAAAAGAAATAAAAATGTCGTTATTGTTCCGCATATAGGCGGCATGACCGTTGAGTCAAGAGAACGGACTGATATTTTTATAGCCCAAAAATTAAAAAGACCTCTTGCATAAATGCATAAAGGATATTTGTGTCATAAAACACAAATCGTTTTAGCATAAAATTTTGTACACGATGATTTTTATAAAAAAAATAATATACTGGCTTCGTTTATTTAGAGAAGCCTTTGGTAATTATAAATGGCAGATTATAATTTTAACCCTGATTGGTTTTTTAAGCGGACTTCTTGAGGGTATCGGAGCAAACGCGCTTATCCCTCTTTTTTCTTTTATCACTGGTGAGGGTAGTGGCAGTGACTTTATCTCACAGACAATTGAGCGCGCTTTTCTTTTTTTTAATGTTGACTTTGCCATAGGGGCACTTCTCATTTTTATTGCTGTCCTTTTCATCGCAAAGGCAATTTTCTCGTTTTTTGGTTCATATATTCAGATTAAAATTTCCAGTGACTATGAAAAAAACTTACGATCAGAACTTTTTAAAAAAACCCTACAATCTCAATGGCGATATTTACTTGAACAAAAAATAGGCTATTTAGAAAAAATACTTTCTACCGAGGTTACGCAAGTTACCAGGATTTTGCTGACCATAAGTTCGTTTATTCTTATAATTACCAATCTTATAGTTTTTTTGTTTGTTGCAATTAACATTTCTTTTTCGATTACTATGCTTACTTTCAGTACGGGCATTATTGTTGTCGTAGTATTCCAACCGTTAGTAAAAATGATTAAGAGAATAACCCAAGAAGTTGCCGCAAAAACCCGCTCTGTAGCCCATTTCATAAATGAGAATGTCCTTGGGATGAAAACCTTGAAAGTAGCGTCTGTGAATGATTTTGTTGCATCGCTTGGAGATTCTCATTTTGAAACTCTCCGTAAATTACAGATGAAACGCTCTATTGTCGGGAATATTTTTGGATCTTTTTTTCAGCCATTTGGCGTTGTTTTTATTCTTACGCTTTTTTCTTTTTGGTATAAATCAGGCACCTTTAACCTACCCGCTTTTATTGCAATGGTATATTTAATTCAAAGAATTTTTGCGCAGGTTCAGAATTTACAAACCAACACACAAACATTTTTTGGGATGCTTCCATATTTAGAGCATGTGCTGGCATATCGTCGGACGGCACTTGAAAATGAAGAAGAAAACTCTGGTGGGCGCGGTTTTGTGTTTGAAAAAACATTTTCATTTAAAAATATTACATTTAATTATAATCACAACACAAAAATTCTTGACGACATCTCTTTCTCGGTGCCAAAAGGTTCCTTTGTGGGGCTTATCGGTCCATCAGGGGCAGGTAAGACAACAATTGTTGATATTGCGCTTCGCTTGTTTAAACCAAACAGTGGCGATGTCCTTCTCGATGGAGTTTCTGCGTCAGAGATAAACCTGCACGACTATCGCAGAAATGTTGGATATGTTTCACAGGATATACATCTTATAAATGACACCATTGCAAATAATATACGGTTTTTTGATGAGACGATAACTGACGAACATATTAAATATGCCGCGAGGCAGGCGAATATTTATGATGTAGCGCAATCCCTTCCAAAAAAATTTGATTCAATGGTTGGGGAGCGTGGGGTTCATTTCTCGGCAGGACAACGCCAGCGCATTGTTATAGCAAGGGTTTTGGCGCGCAAACCCCAGCTCCTGATTTTAGATGAAGCAACAAGCGCATTGGACAACGAATCAGAACTTGCGATTCAAAATGCCATAGAAAATCTTAAGGGCAAGATAACCGTTTTAGTAATAGCACATCGACTTCAGACAGTTATGAATTGTGACAGAATCTTAGTGCTTGAGAGCGGAAAAATTGTAGAAGAAGGGAAACCGAAAGAACTCTTGAAGGACAAACATACGCATTTTCATAAAGCATATAATATTAGGCAGTAGATATAATAAAAAATTTTTTAATACTATATTTGTCGTTTATGTCATCGATATTTTTTAATTTAAAGAGAAGAATTATCCGTCGATTGGTTGGGCGACCGATTAAATTTTACTATAAATATAGGTTAGGGAAGGGCGGGTCAAGAGAAATCATGCAATTCATACGATCTGCACAACCACAAACTGGTTTAAAATATGATTACTACATAAAGTATTACGAAATTTATAAACACATTGTCAAACATAAACCCAAAGAATTACTTGATCTTGGAAGTGGAATGTCTACTATCGTCATGGCCAGCGCACTCTATGAGCAAAAAATAAACGGGAAGATAGTGGCAATGGAAGAAGATGAAGAATATGCAAAAATCATCAAATCTGTTATTCCCACACACCTAATCTCCTATATCGACTATATTACTAGTCCTAGTATCGAGAGTGTTTATGGTATTTTTAGTGGACGAAGATATAAAAATATCCCTAAGAGAGAATATGATTTCATCCACGTTGATGGTCCCAAGCAGGCTGGTTTGTTTGATATGGATTTAATTTTTCTTTTACATGACCGCCCCCTTTATGCAATTATTGACGGACGGGCAGCGACAAGCTGGGCAATGAAGTCCTTACTAGGGGGTAAGGTGAAAATTAGTAAAATAAAAGGCTTAAGTTTTGTGAGCTCGTGTACCAAGAAAGATTTAAAATTACCTTATGCATAAAAATTGATGAATGTTGATAATAGTAAGGTAATACTTAAATCGGAATGCGAGATCCAGTGAAAAGAAACATGAAATTTATAAACACATTGTTAAATATAGACCAAAAAACTAAAGAGCACGACGGGGGCAATGAAGGTAAAACATCTACTCGCCCGCGCATAATGGTTTTTGATTTTCACTCAAAAATGCTGATAGAAGTTGTTAAGGCGCTACAAAATCGATCTATAGAAATTCTCTATTGGACTGCGTCAAAAAAAGATTTTATGGAAATATTTAATGATAAAAATCTTTTTCCAAATACTATTTTTCATGATGCAAACGATGCAACGGCTGGAATCCCCGCAGCTGACATAAATACTTTGCCTTTTGAGCCAATTGATCAAAATCTGGTGAAGCGATTTTTTGAGTGCGAGGTTAAATCACTCATTATGATGAGCAATGTTGATCGCACGGATGTGCCACTAATGAAAAAGATTTATATATATCACAAATACCTTAAGTATTGGTACGGCATAATGACAACCCTCAAGCCGGATGCCGTTATTTTTTCTGATGTTCCACATGCTCCATATAAATATGTTGCGTATTGTCTGGCAAAATATCTTGGCATCAAAGTGTTGATACGACGCAATACGCAAATAGGAGGAAGAATGTTTGTTATTGATGATATTACTGACTACAAAGAGTTAAAAAAACAGATAGAAGCAAATCGCGGAATCAATTTTACTCTCGATGATTTAAGTACAGACATCAGGGATTATTATAAAAAACAGCAAAGTACCGATAAATCACCGGCTTTTTACCGTGGAAATGCTCCGCATAGGAGGGCGCATGGGCTTTATCGCTTTTTACCCAGCATTAAGGCAATAAAAAAAAATATAAAAGCCTTAACCTTTCTAAAAACAACATATTTATATATACAAATGCTTTTTACGAGAAGGCAACTGCCAAGTCTTGAAAAATTTATTCGTCCTACATGGGCGATCAAATTACAGGAGAGAAAATGGAATAAGATCAAACAAGAATTTAAAAGAGAATATCTGCAATATCAAACAAAACCGGATTATTCCAAAAAATATGTATATATCCCACTGCATAATCAACCCGAACGATCAACTCTCTCTGACGGGGACATTTTTATTGACCAAATTTTGATGATTGATATGGTTCGTCACGCAATTCCAAAAGACTGGGTTATTTATGTGAAGGAGAATAAAATGCAGTGGATAAATCCGCGCACGCACACAGGAAGATTTAAGGGGTATACTGAAGAAATTGTCGCAAAAGAAAACACATATGTTGTTCCCGTCGAGACATCAACCTTTGATTTGATAAGAAATTCTCAAGCGGTAGCGGCGGTTGTAAGTACCGCGGCCCTGGAGGCGGTACTTCGCGGAAAGCCCGCGCTTGTATTCGGGCACACGTGGTATATGTATTGCGACGGGGTTTTTAAGGTTTCTGATTTGCGGTCTGTTGAAGGTGCAATTGAGAAAATAAAAGCAGGATATAAACCAGATCAGCAAAAAATAATTAATTTTTTGAAAGCGGTTGACGAAACAACCGTGTTGGGCTATTTGAATCATCGAACTCGCGACATATTTGACTTAAATATTCATATAGTTAAAGACGACAAAGAAAATATAAAAAATATTACCGATGCAATATATGACGAGTTAATGGAATAGGATACGACTTGCAAGATCTAGTTTTATAGACAATACTGCTATTTAGAGACGAACCTTTGAAATACCAGGGTATTTTTATGGAAGGCCAGTCAATGGCAAAGATGAATCTAATTGACACAGATGCTTCTCTTGGAAATGCGGTTACGCCGAAGAGGGTAACGCTTATAGCGTGTCCATGGACGTTTTACAATGAGGTTGAATTTCGTTCACAACAGTTAGGGCTTGGCTATGTGGGGGCGTACGCAAAACAGTTTGGTCACCAAATAGTAGCCTTTATTGATCCAATGGTGAATGGTGGAGACGTCGTGAAGGTTTCTGTCGAGACAAAGTACCAACACACAAATCGTTTTGGCCACTCCGACCGATGGATTGTCGCGCAGATTCCCAGAGACACAGATGTTATTGGCATCAATGCGCCATTTACCGATTCGCGCATTGTTCTTTACCCGCTTGTCAAAAGCATAAAAGGGGCATTTCCGTCGGTGCCGGTTGTTGTTGGCGGTGTTTTGGCAACGACCATGCCCCACCAGGTGCTTCTCGAGTCCGGGGCAGATATTGTTGTCAAGGGAGAAGGAGAAGTTGCGTTTTCAAGAATTTTAAACGGTCATTCTCTCGAAACGATTCCCGGTCTTGTTTTTAAAAAGCAGGATGGGGAAATTTTTGAAAGCAAATTGCGAAGCGAGCAGTTAAGAACCGTTGACATGATACCGCCTCCGGGGTACGACTTTAGGCCAATGGAAGACTATGTGTGTTGGTCTCCGCGCGGAAACAAGGCGGACAGGACCCTTTCGCTCATTTCTTCTCGCGGTTGCCCTTTCTCATGCGAATTTTGTTCAATCCCAGAAAAGGGACAGCTCTGGAGGCCGTTTACGCCAGAACGCGTTCTTGAGGAAATCAAGATGGCGATTGAGCGGTGGGGGGTGAACCATATTGAGTTTGAAGATGACAACTTCACACTGAAAGAACCTCGCGCGCTTGCAGTGTTGAGTTTTCTCCGCGATCTTCGCAAAAAAGGGCACGATTTTCTCTGCACATTTCCAAACGGCATCATGATAGACAAAATGACCGAAGAACTAGCGCATCTTCTGAAAGAGGCCGGCACGGAGATTGTCTACTTGCCGGTTGAATCCGGTGACCCTCGAACGCTTATCGGAATGGATAAGCCCATGGCGGAAACACACCTTGAGAAAACGCTTCAGGTCGCGAAGTGGTGCGTTGACGCGAAGCTCAAGGTTTCTTGTTTCTTTATTGTCGCGTATCCGGGCGGAAGGATTAAGGGAAGCCTCGAAAGGGGCGGACGAAAAGAAAGGGTTCGCGCCAGTTTCGGAGAATACGTGATTGATGACGGCGGAGATATGTTCATGATGGGGGAAGACGAAAAGAGTTTTGAAACGACGGTCGCATTTTGCCGGAAACTATTAAGTCTTGGCGTGACTGGGATTACCCCTCTTATCGCGACGCCCTATCCGGGAACCGAAATGTACGAAGTGTGCGAACGCTTCGGATGGCTCGCGTTTGGAGACAGTCGCGACGTCTTAACGACGGTTTCCTACGCGGCAATGACCCCCGGACGCATTCAGATTGAAACACCGCTTTGTTCCCAGCGTAGAGCGTATGAGCGTTGGAGAGAGATGATGGACATGTTCCCAACGCTTCACAATATAAGAAAGAAAGAAGGGGATGACCATCTCCTTACCGGTCAAGAGATTCGTAGCACATAAAACATAAGGCACCTTCAGGGTGCCTTTTTTGTTGTAAGATATACCCATGGCGTTTTCCCTTGATGACAAACATATAATTGTAAATTATCACTACGTTGAAAATCCGAATAAAGAAAATTCGGGCATGCACCCGTGCGGAGTTGCCGAATTTGAAGAACAGGTTAAATTTTTGTCGGAGCATTACGAGTCTATGTCGCTTCCCGATGTTTTTAAATACGTGAAAGAAAATTCGGACAAAAGAACGTACTCAATCACGTTTGATGACGGCCTTAAAGACCAATACAAAAACGCCGCTCCCATTTTAAAAAAATACGGCACACACGCGACCTTTTTTGTAATTACTGGGACCCTTGAGGGGCTCATTCCTTACACACACAGACTGCATGTTCTTCTTTCTTTGTTTTCTCCTCTCGAGGTGATGAAAGAGTGGAATGTGTTCACGGAAGGGAGTGATGCTGTCTATATACCTGCGGAGAGGCGCTTATTTCCCGACCGTCGTCTTTATGAAGAAATTCCTTCTGCAAACATAAAAGAAATGTTTTCCCGCGTTGCTCCGAAGAACCTTCGAGACTCATTTATTACAGCGTTCTTTAAAAAGAACGATCTTTTTGAAAAAGACCTCTCTCGCAAATTATTTATGAGTGACGCGCAAATAAAAGACCTCGCAAATGAGCCACTGTTTACAGTCGGGGACCACACGCACAGTCACGAGGTCCTTATTGGCTCTGGCGTGAGCGAGGAAAAGGTTCGTGATGATATCCGGAAATCCATCAAGTGGTTTGAGAAACTTGGTCTTCCAAGACCAAAGATTTTTTCCTATCCGCACGGCATTGTGGGAGGGAGCGACATTCTTCAAGAGGAGGGCTTCTCATACGCAGTAATAGCAGGAGATGAAAGGGCGGTCGGGGCAAATGATGATCCTCTTTCAATACCGCGATATGAAGCGAGCTCGGTTCGCTCTTTTCTTCAAGCCAATAACCTTTAGGGCGCTTGGGTGGTTTTAATATGTATGCTCAAAATTCTTGCCGTTATTCCCGCGCGTGGAGGGTCAAAAGGTGTTCCAAAAAAGAACATTAAGATGCTTGGGGGGAAGCCGCTCGTCGCTCATTCGATTGAGGCGGCAAAAAATTCTTCTTTTGTAGATCGGACGGTGGTGACGACCGACAGCGAAGAAATTGGAAGAGTGGCGAAGCAGTTTGGGGCAGAGGTTATCATTCGCCCTCAGGAGTTGGCTCAAGATAAAACACCAATGGACCCGGTAGTTGAGCACGTCGTGTCTCTTTTTGAGAAAGATGGATATTCCCCGGACGCAGTTCTCTTGCTTCAGCCGACATCTCCACTGCGCACCGCTTCGCACGTGGAGGGCGCCATCCAAGCGTTTTCGAGTGGAAATTTTGATTCACTTATAAGTATTTTTAAGATATATAATAATAGACACGAGGCAGGGAAGGACGGCCTGCTTACACCAACGTTTACCAAAAGCAAAAATAGAAACGAGCGTCCCCCTGCGATATTTGAAAATGGGGCAATTTATATTTCAACTGCGCCACTTATAAAAGAGGGGCGAATACGCGGAGATAGAATTGGATACTATGAAATGGACCAGTACTCGTCCGTTGACATAGATACACTTCTTGATTTTGTTGTCGCCGAACAACTACTTATTGCTCGAGAAAAACATGGGGGAGCATTTACTTTATAGAGTAGATGAAGTTATGGAGATGAAAACAAAAAGAAAAATGTTCTTTGTCTGAAGTAGTTATGTTTGTTATTTATATTTCATTTTTAATTTTTAAAATTTAAATAAAATAAACATATTACATGACAATCAAACTGGTGTCATTTT
>Ga0209541_10006583_pt1 | contig 19750 bp, 25 predicted proteins | sample RifCSPlowO2_01_FD_184027 | JGI IMG/M metagenome (GOLD analysis project Ga0209541, IMG submission 184027) | Groundwater microbial communities from Rifle, Colorado - Rifle CSP2_plank lowO2_0.1 (SPAdes) (version 2) | ecosystem: Environmental > Aquatic > Deep subsurface > Groundwater | place... | reverse complement strand
CGGCCTGGCCATTGTCACTTTTCTTATTTGGTATCTTGTGGCTAGCGCTTCTTTGGAATTTGCGTTGATTACCGCCGTTGCCGTTCTGGTCATCGCCTGCCCCTGTGCGCTGGGCTTAGCGACGCCCACTTCTATTATGGTCGGCACGGGCAAAGGAGCGCTACACGGCATTCTCATCAAAGGCGGCGACATTCTGGAAGCAGCGCACAAATTACGCTTTATCGTCTTTGACAAGACGGGCACGATCACGAAAGGCAAGCCGGAAGTGACGAACATCGTTCCAGCGAAAGGAATAACAGAAAAAGAAGTGTTGACCCTGGCCGGCAGCCTGGAGAAGAATTCCGAGCATCCGTTGGCAGAAGCGATTGTACAAAGAGCCAAGAGCTACTCGCTGAAAAAAGTATCCAGCTTCCAAGCTTTAGTAGGCCGGGGCGTCAAAGGCCGGTTGGGTGCCCGGGAATATTATCTGGGAAACTTGAAGCTGATGAAAGAGCGGAAAATTTCTATGGTGGCTCTGCTGCCAAAACTGGAATCCCTTGAAGAAGAGGGAAAGACGGTCATGACGCTGGCTTCAGGGAAGAAAGTGCTGGGGCTCATTGCGGTTGCAGACGAGATCAAAGAAGATTCACCGGCGGCTGTTGCCATCTTGAAAGAGATGGGCATCACGACCTACATGATCACCGGTGACAACAAGCGGACGGCGCAGGCCATTGCCAAGAAAGTAGGCATCGAGAAATTCTTTGCCGAAGTCTTGCCGGAAGAAAAAGTGTCGTATGTGAAAGAACTGCAGCGCAAAGGCAAGGTGGCCATGGTCGGCGATGGCATCAATGATGCACCGGCGATAGCGCAGGCCGATATCGGCATTGCCATGGGCTCCGGTACCGATGTAGCGATGGAAACGGGCAACATTGTGCTGATGAAGAACAGCCTGCTGGATGTTCCCCGGGCCATAAAATTGAGCCGGCTGACGATGAGCAAAGTCAAGCAGAACATGTTCTGGGCGCTTATCTACAATATTTTGGGGATTCCCATTGCTGCGGGCGTGCTGTATCCGTTCACCGGCTGGCTGCTCAGCCCCATCCTCGCGGGAGGAGCCATGGCACTGAGCTCCGTTAGTGTCGTGACGAATGCTTTGCTCTTGCGCAGGAAATCACTGCAATTAAAGAAAGCCAAGAGGTTTAACCATGAGCAGCCCTAACCATAAAAGCATCGGCTCATTGCTCGTTGCTTTTGCGATTATCCTTTTGTTCGTTTTAATCATCGTGAAAATCAATACGGATAAAGAAGAAGCGTTTTTGTGCAGTGTGGTGGAAGCATCGCCGACGCTGGATATGGAAGAATGCCCGGCACATGATAGTTACACTTCGTGGCTGGTGCTGGCGGCATTTGCCGTTTCGTTCCTAGTCCTGGGAGCGGGGCTGTACTTGCTGCTGCTTCCCATCAAGAAAGAGCAGCAGGAACAGAAAGAAAGTGCTGCTGCACGGCAGGCTGATGTCAGTAAACTTGCTGAAGAAGAACTGAATTTGTATAATAAAATAAAGCTCAACCAAGGCTCCATGTACCAGAGCGACCTGATCAAAGAAACAGGATTGAGCAAAGTGAAAATCAGCCGGATACTCGACAAGATGGAAGGCAAAGGTGTATTGGAGCGGAAACGGCGGGGGATGACCAACATTGTGGTGCTGAGATGAATAAACCAGTAGAGCCCGAGGCAGTACAAGCCCCCTATCGGTTCTGGGGCCGGCATCCTTTGTGGTACAAGGCAAGTTGTCTTCTGACGTTTCTGGGAAAAGAAAGCCAGCTCAGAAAACGGGCCATAGAGCGATTGCATCTGGGTGGTGGGGACGTAGTTCTGGACTTGGCGTGTGGGACTGGATTGAATTTTCCGTATTTGGAAGGATGCGTAGGCCGGACGGGAAGAATCATTGGCTTTGATTATTCCCCGCAAATGCTATCGGCGGCTCGGGAAAAGGCCAAGAGAAATAATTGGCAGAATATTAAGCTGCTCCGGGGGGATGCTGCCGAATTGTCGCTGGAGTGCCAGGTTGATGGCGTGCTTTCAACGTTAGGCATAAGCGCTATCCCTCATCATGAACAGGCTCTCGAAAGGGCGGTGGCCGTCCTGAAAGATAACCGGAATATTTCACTTCTGGATGCCGCGCTGCCGTCCGGAGTGGGGGGGGCTTTCAATCCCCTCCTTGCCTGGATATACAACCGGGGAGCCTGCTGGGATTATACGAAAGATATCCCGGCGGATTTGGAGCGTATACTCGGCAGGGTGGAGCGGGAGACGTATAACGGAAATACGATATATATTGTTTCCGGGACGAAAGGTGGGGATCGGAAGAGGCGCCTTCGTTCTCCTCTTGACCCAAAAGGATTTTAATGAGAAAAGCAAAATGGAGTTAAAAGAGTGATTCATTATGGAAAAAGATAAAAATACATTGATATGGATTCTCATTGCTGTAATTGTTGTATCCTTTCTCATAGGAAGTTCTGGGATGGGTAGTTATGGTATGATGGGTTTTGGAATGGGCTTTGGATTTATTTTCATGTTGCTTTTCTGGGGACTAATTATTTGGCTCATAATTACTCTAATCAATGCGAGTCAATCCAATAAAACTGAGCCAGATTCGTTAACAATCCTAAAGAGAAGATATGCTTCTGGAGAAATCTCAAAAAAAGAATTTGAAAGCATGAAAAAGGAGATAAAGTAAGAAAATGACATACGATGCAAAAGAACATTGGGAGAATATTTATCAAACAAAAGAGCCGAATGAAGTGAGCTGGCATCAGGAAAAGCCGACCACTTCGCTCCGCCTCATAACTGAAACAAATCTGGATAAAAATGCCAGAATTATTGATGTGGGAGCGGGAGATTCAATGCTTGTAGATAACTTACTTGCTCTTGGTTTTAGAAACATAACGGTGTTAGACGTTTCCTCAATGGCATTAAATAGAGCAAAGAAAAGATTGAGGGATAAAGCCAATAGTGTTAAATGGATAGAGTCTGATTTAAGGAAATTTGAGACAAACGATAGATATGATATTTGGCATGACCGAGCTGTTCTCCATTTCTTAACAAAAGAAGAGGATATTAGTAGATATGTAGAAAGAGTGGGGCGATTATTAAAACCGAGCGGTTACTTGATTGTTTCAACATTTTCAGAAAATGGGCCAAAAAGATGTAGCGGATTAGAGGTAAAACAATACTCAATCGGTTCAATGAAGAAATTGTTCTGCGATTTTGAACATATCCGAAGCATTGAAGAAGAACATACTACTCCGGCGGGAGCTCTCCAACAGTTCCTCTATGGCGTGTTTAAAAAAAGAGGTGGTGAAAAATGAACGTTGCTGATTTTGCATATATCGTTGAAACTAAAAAGAGCTTTGCAGAAGCAGTAGTCTCTGTTCTGAAAGCCGTCGAGCAAAAAGGCTGGTCTTTGTTTCAGGTTTATGATGTGAAAGAGCGGTTAGCTGCCAAAGGGCTTGAGCAGGAACCACTTAAAATAATCGAGATTTGTTCTGGGAAATACGCCCATCAGTTCTTGAAGAAGAACCGATTGATCTCCCTCTGCATGCCGTGTAAGATAAATGTGCTGGAAGACGGAGGAAGAGTCAAAATCGTCGGGATGAAGCCAACTATCATTTCGCAATTCTTTCCGGAAGTAAGCAGAAAAGAAGCTGAAGAGGCAGAGAAAGAGCTGAAAAATATTATTGACAACGCCGCAGAAGAAAGCTTTTCCTGAAAATTGCAATCCAATGAATCAGACATAAAAAAAGAGGTGAGAAAAAAATGAAAGCAAATCTAGGGAAAGTCGACCGCATCCTGCGGTTTTTGCTGGCCTTTTGGTGGATTGGCCCACTGGCACCAACGTATCCGTACGTGTGGCTGAATTGGGCGTTATTGGCCCTCGGCTGGCTGGCGTTAGTGGAAAGCTTAATGGGCTTCTGCTGGCTGCAGTATATGCTGGGAATAAAGACGTGTGATTAAGGATTTTTGAGGAGGTTCGCCGTGGGTGGGCCTCTTTTTTTTCTTCTTAATAGGAATTTCGTGATGGTCTAACTTCCTTCTTGCAACTAGTTTCTTGCGTACTTTCTTAAGCTGTTTCTTCTCCAAGCTTGGCCATAAGCACAGCAAAAATTAGTGCAAAAAAATCAGCGAAGGTGAAAACATGGATTTGTCCAACAAGGAAACAATGAATAAGCTGCTGCTGGGGCTGCTGGTGGCCATGGTATTTATCGTGGGCTTCAATGCGCTCCGGCTCTCGGCGTTAAGCAAGCTGCAGATTGGCGGAGAAGGGAATATCGGTAGCCTCACCGGAGCGGCCGTTTCTGGCAACTCGGGAAGCACTTCGAATATTCTGCCGAAAGGAATCCCCGCCATTTATGGCAAAGAATTAGGCATTAGCTTCGATGATGTCTCTGCTGCTGATCCGGAAAAGGCAGATGCCACGATCAGAAAACTGGGGATGTTAGACCAGACTATTATTCTCAATGAAGCGCAAAAGCAGCGTTATATCAATGCTTTGTATATGATAAACAAAGGCATTTCCTGCGAATATTGCTGCGGAGCGAAAGCAGTCATCTTTGCCGACGGCCAGCCGGCCTGCGGCTGTGCGCACAGCTATGCGATGCGCGGTCTGGCGAAGTATCTGCTTACCAAGCATGCTAGTGAATTTACCGATGAGCAGATTCAGGAAGAGGCCGGCAAGTGGAAAGCGCTCTTCTTCCCGGGGCAGATAGAACTGAAAGCCCAGATCCTTGCCAGCAATGGTATCGAACTCAATTTCATCAACCTGGCCAGCAACAAGTACCGGGGGATTGAGCAAGGCGCAGGAAAAGCTGGCGGCATGGTTGGGGGGTGTTAAAAATGAAAATTGGGGCACCAGCAATCCTCGTCAGCGCCGTGCTGATACTCGTAGTCGTGCAGGCCTTTCAGCTTGCTACAATCAATAAAAACATAACCGGGCTGGCAACCGGCAGCGTCGGATTAGCTGAAGCAGGGCCGCTAGGCCTATCCAGCTGGACGGAAGATGAGAAAATGAACTACGAAATGCATGGAATAATTCCTGCAAGAGCCAGTAAAAGTAGTAGTTCAACAGCAGGTATCGGAATGGTAGGAGGTTGTTAACTATGAAGGAAGAATGTTGTATATCAAGAGAAGAATCGAAGCACAGCAGCTTCAATGAAGAACTGAAGCATGGCAGCCAAACCGTGAAGCACCAGAAGGTAAACTATTTGCTCCTGGCTTTAGTAGTCGGGCTGTTGATTTTTTCAGGAGTGCAGACCTTCCAGATAAATGGGCTGGAAGACCAAGTTGTTGGTGGAACGGGAGCAGCGGTAGCAGCGAGAAGCAGTGGCTCTTCGCCCGCAGCGGCTGCGAGCACCAGAAGTGCGCCAGCGATGGTGGGAGGCTGCTAGAGTGGCAGCTTTCGCCAGGAAAAGGTTTCTGAAGCTCAAACGCTTCAGGCTTTTTCTTTTTATTTTTTTAATCGCCGGGATTCTCCTCGTGGCCGGCTGTTCCACCAAAAGCTCCTTGGCAGGCGAACCCGTAACGATCTACAAGTCCCAAAGCTGCGGCTGCTGCGGGCTCTTTGTCAAATATATGAACCAGAAAGGCCTGAATGTGGAAATGGTTAGTGTTGATGATATGGCCCCCATAAAATCCCGCTATGCTGTTCCTTCAACCATGGAAAGCTGCCATACTTCGGTCATCGGTGGTTATGTCGTCGAAGGGCATATGCCGATTGAAGCCATTGAAAAGCTGATGAGCGAAAAGCCCGACATTAAAGGCATAGCCCTGCCGGGCATGCCCTATGGCAGCCCGGGGATGCCCGGTTCGAAAGAAGGGCCGTTTGTCGTCTATGCACTCCAAAATGATGGCAGTGTGACGGAGTTTATGAGAATTTAAGAGAACTCAAAGAAGATAGAACTGGTAAGGTGAATGATGGGAAGGGAAAACAACCATGAACTCTTGGAAAGAAAAACTGCATAAGCACCATGGCTTGGTTATGGTGCTCTGTTGCCTTATACCGATACTGCTAGTTGTCGGGGCTTCCTTTTTTGGGCTGCAGCGGAGTGCTTTGGTCTGGATTTTCCTGCTGCTCTGCCCGCTCACGCATTACTGGATGATGAGAGGGATGCATGGTAACCCTTCTGGTGAGAATAAAGAGAGGAAAGTTGGGGAGGAGAAGCCGGGATGTCATTGACTGCTTGGTATGAGCGGCACCAGCGTAAAGTGATGCTGGGCGCCTTTGTCGCTTTTACTGTGGTCATGCTGTATGTCATGCATCCGTCGTGGTTTTCCTGAACAGTAAACCATTTCAAACTTTTAAACATGAAAGCGCGCTGGGCCTTTGCGGCACTGATATTAGTGGCGGCACAAGCACGCAGCGCCCTCGCCCATTGCCCCCTCTGTACGATGGGGGTCGCTGCGGCTGCGGGCGGCGCTGCGTATCTGGGCATCGACAAAGCTATCATTGCGCTGTTTGTGGGCGCTTTTGCCGTTTCCACGGGCTGGTGGGTGGGAAAGAAAATAAAGAAAAGGATCATTCCTTTTCAGCTTGCAGCGATTGTTGTCCTTTCCTTTTTGCTGACGGTGGTTCCTCTTCTTCCTCTGTTAGAAAGGATTTATCCTCTCTATATCTCTTGGACGGGGGATTACGGCTCAATGCTGAACAGGACATATGTCCTTAATCTGAGCTGGTTCACGAGTGCTTTAGGCGGCGTTATAGTTGGCATAGCACCCTGGCTGAGCAAGAAAGTAAGTGTCCTGCGGAACGAAAAAATAATTCCGTTTCAGGGCGTCCTGCTTACTATCGGCTTATTACTTGTTTTTGGTGTTCTGCTGCAGTTGGTGATGTAAGATGGAAGCACTTCTGTTTTCGTTGCTCCCGATTCTCGGCTTTTTTTTGCTTTTGTTGCTTGTGCAGGCTATCACCAAAAAGCAATTTTGCGCTTTGTGTGGTGCAGTATTCTTGACGTGGGCTTTGCTGCTGGTACTTTATTTTGCAGGAAGCTTTGACAATACGGTGATTATTGCTCTGCTGCTGGGGCAGTCGACGTTGGGGGTGTTTTATCTCGCTGAGAAGAAAGTTGCCGAGCCGCTCAAGCTGTTTCGCTTGCCCTTCCTATTGACACTTATTGTCCTTGCTTATACGATGCTTACCCTCTCTCCAGTTACACGAACGCTTCTGCTGGTGCTGGGCAGTTTGTGGTTGATTTTCGTCGTGCTGTATGTTTATCGCCAAAACCGGAAGTTCAAAACTCTTGTTGAAAAAATCATTGCCTGCTGCCGGAATTGGTGAGGGAAATGGCGGCAAGAGAAAAAGGAATGTTAATAAACTTCAGAATACTTCTTGCTATATCGTTTTAACACTAAACAAAAGAATATTGAGGTGAAACGAATGGACAAACAAGTGCTCGGATGGATTCAAATTGTCGGTGGCGCGTTGGCGTTGCTCTACCCCGGAGGCGGACTGGGCTTCGGCGGCATGATGGGGATGATGGGCTTCAGCGGCGCCAGCATGATGGGCGGCTGGGCAGTAACCCTCTTGGCTTTGCTGTTTATCGTCACGGGAATTCACTTTGTGACGGAGAAGAAGCGGTAAGAAAAAAAAGTAAGCCTGGAAAAAACGCTCAAGAGAACTGAAACTCCCGGTCTGGCTCCGGCGGAATTCCTCGTACCCGGACGAGGAAGTTATTTGTCTTTTCTTTCATTTCGAAAAGCACGGTGCCAGAAGCATGGTGGCCACTTACGGCCGGCGCAGATAAAGGCCTGAAGACTTTCTTGTCGTATTCGAGCGTCATTAATTCTTCGAGGTTAAACTGGCTTAAATCGACGGAGTGCGTGTTCAAAGCAATTGAAAAAGCAGCTTGCCCGTTTTCTTGGGAGAGAAGAGTAACATCGACCGTTACCTCTCCTGGCGCGGGAGAATTGGCTGCAGCTGAAGACGCTTGGCTTGAGAAGAGGGGGCTGCCTGCATAGCTCAGAACACCATACACCAGTGCTCCGGCAGCGAACAGTACGATTATCGTTGTCCATAAGGCATTATGGTTTACCATGTTTTTTCCCCTGATTTATTTTTTGTCATTTTTTGTCGGATAAAGAGCGCTACTCCCCCCGCAGCGATGAGTCCCCCCATAGCCCAGAAAAAGGGGCGGCTTTGGCTCAGCGAGGCGAACGGAATGCCAGCGATGAGGATACCCGTGTTAAAGAGCAGCAAGGAATGCGGCAGGCATTTTTTCCGGACGTGCAAATAGAAGGTAACTGCCAACAGGAACGCCGCTACGGTCCAGACGGGGGTGGCGATGGTGGTGAGGAAAAAGAGCGGCATGCCACTTATTGTTATGCCGATGAGGCTTAATGCTCCAATGAGCCCTAAACAGATAGTATGGCAGACTTGCCAGGAGCCTAAAATGCTGGTGACTCCGGAAATACTCCCAGTAATTCCTACAACTCTCTGTTTCAGCCCCATGGGATTTGCGGAGCAGAAACACCTTAAAAGCGCGATGTTGAAACTAATTTCAGATAAGATTAATAAGCAGTTTCTGTTTTTAGGCAGTTCATGAAAACCATGACTCTTTCCGTCAAAGGCATGACCTGCTCCAGCTGCGAAGTGCTTATCGAGCGCAAGCTGCGCAAAGTCGAAGGCGTAGAGCGAGTACACGTGAACCGGGCAAAGGAAGAAGTGAGAATAAAGAGCGTAGCGGACGTTCCTCTGGAAAAACTTCAGGAGGCGTTACGAGGAACGGATTATACGATAGCAGATATTTTGGCAACCAACAATAACGAGACGAGTTCATCCCGCCTGTCCTCTTCCACCTTCGCCGTGAAACGCCGGCATCTGGAAATTGGTGCCACTTTCCTTATTATTGTAGGAGCATATCTCCTGCTGCGCCAACTCGACATATTGCCGAAAAGCTTGGGCATCAGCGACACCATGAGCTATGGGTTTATTTTTGTTATCGGCTTGGTCGCTGCAACATCCACCTGTTTGGCGATTGCTGGCGGCCTGCTCCTCGCGGTTGCGGCAAAGCATAACGAGAAATATCCGCATTTGAAAGGCTGGCAGAAATTTAGGCCGCACCTGTTCTTTAACGTCGGGAGAATCGCCTCGTACACGCTTCTCGGCGGGCTTATCGGGCTGCTCGGTTCAGCTATCAGCCTCCCTCCAAATGTTACGGGGATACTCACGATTGGCGCGAGTGTCCTGATGGTCGTTGTCGGTATCCAGTTGTTAGGCATCTTTCCCTGGCTCAACAAGCTCCAGCTGAAAATGCCCAAGGTCTTTGCCCATAAGCTCTACGATGCTAGCACCCAGCAGCATGCAGCAAGTCCAAAAGTTTCTTTCTTTTTTGGCGCTTCGACGTTCTTCCTGCCCTGCGGCTTTACCCAGGCGCTGCAACTGTATGTCTTGGGAAAAGGCAGTTTTTTTGTTGGGGCATTAACGATGCTGGCTTTTTCTTTGGGAACGTTGCCGTCATTAGCGGGCATCGGCGCTTTTTCCAGCTTTGCAAAAAAGAATATCCAACGGCACTTTATGACTTTTTCAGCAGTGCTGGTCATTATCCTGGGTGTTTCTAATATTATTCCCGGCTTGAATATCATGGGAGCGACGGTCGGCTTGCCGGATTCTACCGATCCTTCGGCTATCGGCGGCAATACTATTCTGGATGACCAGCAAGTCATTCATATGGAAGTCCGCGGCTTGGACTATTTTCCGGCAGCTTTTGTGCTAAAAAAAGGAATTCCCGTCGAATGGAATATCGATGGGCGAGGGGCGCAGGGCTGCGCGCAGATTATCAGCGTTCCGCGCTTGGGCATAACAGAACAATTGTCGCGCAGCCAGATTACTACGATCAGCTTCACGCCGCAGCAGGAAGGAAAGCTTACGTTTAGCTGCGGCATGGGCATGGCCGGGCCGGGCGTGTTTGAAGTACAAGCATGAAATTTGAGAACAAAAAATGGAGAGAGAATGGGGGTGAAATTATGAAAACCACACTAACTGTAAAAGGCATGCATTGCCAATCGTGCAAAGTGCTTATTGAAGATGTTTGTGCGGAGATTGCCGGTGTGAAGTCGTGCACGCTTGACTTCAAGAGTGGCAAACTGGTAGTGGAGCATGAGCTGGGCTTTGATATGAAAAAAGTGAAGAAAGAGATAGAGAAAGCGGGGGACTATACAGTGATTGTTTAGTGGAGAATTTTTTTGGGGCATATATCCTGTGCTTCCCCTAACAAAAATACTGTCTTATTCTACATCGGCAGCTTCTCCCCTGCTCTGCAGCTTAGCCCACGGCAATTACCCACGAGCTGGTGGCTGCGCCTGAGGTATTGTACGTCTGCCGGGCGATTTCTGAAGGGACGGTCTTTAAGCAGATGAACAGAGCTTCCTGCCCGCTCGCAGCATCTAAGGCATTAATGCTGTTGTTTCCGGCCGTGAGGTTGGCAATCGAGATTGCTGTTGCGGTTTTATTTACCAGCGCCGTTCCAGCACATTCCAAGCAGGTGGGGCCACTGCAATCTGCTGTTCCATTGAGGTGGTGGATGGAAAAGTTCTGGGCCCGGATAAAGTCCGTCGTGATACTGGCCCCTTGCAAGTCATAGCCGGTGATGGTTATTCCTCCCGCTCCGATGTCGATATTTCCCGTATTGTTAATGACTATTGGATCATTCGTAGCTGTTTGATTGGTTGTTCCTAATTCCAGCGTTGCCCAGGTTAAAGCATTTGGGCTCATAAGCATGGCCGTCAGCGCATAAATCTCCAGGCTGGCGGAGCGGTTTTCCGCATACGTCCCGCCCGTATCCCGTATAGAGGCATTGACCGTCCAGTTTCCTGGGCCGTCAAAGTACCAGATATTGACGGAGCAACTGTAATTAATCGTGTTCGCATTGAGCAGGCTGAGCGGCGTACAGCTGGTATTAAACCGATCTGCTTCTCCAGTTAAATTAACGCGCAGCTGCGCCGAGGCGTTATCGAGATTGCCGGCGCCGTCAGGATCAGTTGCCGTGAAAGAGAAGTTCACGACGCGTACCCCGCTTTCTATAACACTTTGGGATGGGGAGGTGGAAACAAAAGTAATTGCGGGAGCGTCATTTACAAAATTCATGGTGAAGTTTCTGGCATCCGTTATATTGGAATTGCTGCCATCACTACAGTTTATCCACCAGAGATAGGAATCCTCATTGAGGGTGGAGTTTGCAGTAAGGATGGCTTTTGTTGCGTTAAAGACGGTATTGTTCGTTCCATAAGCAAGTGTGGCGGAGTCATTTTGCATCCAGAGCGTACAGTTCAGGAATGATTGCAGGACTAAATTATCAGTCACGTTAAAGACAAAGTCCGGCGTGGTGTCGGTCGTATTTACTGTCAAGTTCAGTGGCAGCAGCGGGCTGACGAATACGGGCACCACGAAATCTCCTGCTGCCGCGACGGTGAAACTGAGATTAGCGACGCTGTTGTTCAGGTTTCCCAGCGTATCATTGCCGTAGAGCCGAATGGTGTACGAGCCGGCGCTTAAAGTATTCAGGGCAAGGTTGGTATACCAATAACTGCCCTGTTTGCTGGATGTGACATTGAACTGTGAACTGTTGCCATTATTCAAGATGCCGAAGATAACTTCTTGCACGGTTGTCAAAGAGTCATTGAGAGTGGCATTGATGACAATAGTTGTATCGCTTCCAAAATCAAACGTGATGCCGTTGGATACATTCATAAAGAAGGTAGAAACATTGGGCGAAGTAGTATCGAGCGTAAAGCTGGTATTATCGACGCTATTGTTCATATTATTGACACTATCATTTGTATAGACGGTAATGGTGTATAGCCCATCAATCAACACCGAATTCAGCGTGAGATTGTAAATCCAGGCATACGCTGTAGTTCCTGGCGCTGTTCCTCCCGGAGCCGCTGGAGTTACATTGAATTGGGAAGAGTTTTTGCTGTTTGTGAACCCGAGAGTTACTGTTCTGGCAAACGTCGTGCTATCATTGACGCTAAGGTTGACCATTATTGCGCCCCCTAAAGTGAAGTTGCTGTAATTGCTGACGTTCATGCGGACATAGCTGATGTTTGGGGGGGTTCTGTCAACCGTGAATTGGATAAACTCGGTGCTGTTCATATTATTCAGGCTGTCATTGGCAAAGATGTTCATGCGCTGCAATCCCTCAGTCAGGCGAGCCAAAGCAAGATTGCTGACGCTCCAAGTGCCGGAGCTATTCGCCGCAGTTTCATTGAAGAGAACTCCGCTATAAGGTCCGGCAGTAGTCTGATTAAACTCGAAATTTACTCGCATATCACTGGTAGTGTCATCCTTGATGGCAGCAGAAAAAGTCTGCGTGCCGCTGCTGAAGTTGCTGCCATTGGCGGGAGCGGTGATGGTTATGTTTGGGGGGGAGGCATCTGCAGCTGCAACAGAGATCGTGATGTTGCGGGTTTCAGAAATATTGTCATTCAGTGGCCCTTCATTGTCAATTCCATACCCAAATTGTTTTGCTCCATCGCTGCAGTTCGTCCACCAGGTGTAGGGTCCGTTGTTGAGCGAGCTATTTGCTGTCAGAACCACTTTCGTGGCGTTAAAGATAGTATGGTTTGCTGCAAGGGGGAACGGCGCGCTTTGGGGATACGTAGCATTGGCAACATATAACGTACAGTTCAGGAATGATTGTGCAAATAGGTCATCACTGACATTGAAGAAGAATTCCGGGGTGCTGTCTGTATCATTGATGGTGTTGTTTGCCGGAGAACTTAGTCTGGGCTGAGGCATGAGGTCAAAGTGGGTTTGATTCATTTGCTGAGTTCCATTTACTCCATGCGTCGCTCCTAAAGCATCTGAGGGATTGTTGCATGCCGCATCTGCTGAAACGTTTCCTCCCATAAATCCATGGTTGGTAGTCCAATCGGTAAGGTTGCTCTGTAATGTGTTGTATATTATATAGATTCTTCCTCCTCCACCTCCTCCTCCCGGACAGGAGTCCGTTCCTGAACCTAAACCACCGCCACCACCATCAGCACTGATAATTCCTGCTGCAAGATTCACCGTTCCTCCGATAAGAACGATATGCCCTCCGCTTCCACCTCCCCCTCCTGCTGAATCAGCTGTACCGGCAACAGAATTAGTTCCGTTTTTACCAGAAACATTCACAATTCCCCGAATGCCGATCCATCCTCCCGCGCCGGTTACTATTTTAATTCCTGCTCCGCCATTGCCGCCGTTACGTCCTGTATCCGCTACTGATCCGCCGCCGCCAGAACCCATCTTGAGTTCCAGACTATTTGTAGCGCCATAAGTTACACCTCCTAGTCCAGCAGACCCAGCGGCACTTAATCCGCCAGCTCCGCCAGCTCCGCCAAAGGCACCACCAGCACCGGCAGCAGCATCGTTGTTACCTACTTTTTGACCTCCTCCTCCACCGCCACCATTGGGCGTGACTGCGATACTTCCATTGGTTGCATTGTCTCCGTTATTCCCTTGCCTTGAAATAGCTCCGCTTCCTCCTCCTGTAACGCCTAACCCGCCAGTTGCACCTAATCCTTTCCCTTCAATTCTACTGGACGGATCTAAACTAAAGTTTCCAAAGTACCCTAAAGTAATGTTTACCTTACCCGTTCCATCAGTAGTGTTCTGTGTGCAAATCGTCAGTACTCCGCCGGTGTTAATGTCTATAGTATCATATTCCGTTACCGTACCGCACAATTCTGTGGTCGTTCCGCTGATAGTTAAGGTGGGGTCAATCACTACTTTTTCATTGGCAGATATTCCCAGCGCAGTGTAATTCTTTTCCAAAGCGATGTACACGACGTGGCCATCAGTTTGCTGCACGGTAAGTTCATATCCATTCTGCAGTTCTGCGGCAAAGTCAATGATGAATGGCCCGCTGTGCAGCTCAGCAATGGCAGGATTAGCAACTTCAAGGGGAGAGCTGGAACTTATTCTGGCCCAGGTGGTGGTGTTTTCCGGCGAGGGCAGGAGGTATTCATATTGGATTTTCCAATTGTAATCCGTTCCCTTTGCAGATTGTTTGAATTGCCGTTCTTCTTTCTTCTCTTTTATCTCCTGCACATCAAATTCTATCTCAATGGTGGTATCTTCAAATGTGGCACTGTACGTAAAAGCATCTTTCTCCACCAGCGGGATGGCTTCCGGCAAGGATTTTCCGTCAATAATCGGCTTGTGCACGCGCAAGGTCTTTTCTGCTTTGTCGTTAAACACAATTTCCTCACTGCTGAAGCCATCTCGCACCACATCTTTCACCCGATGCTTTTCAAGGCCGGTGAGATTTACCTCTGCCATTTTTTCGTCAAGGGTTTTGTTTTTCTTTGCTTTCACCGAGGGGGGAGCAGGATAGCTGTACCTATCTGCATCGGAAGGTATCCTCGGAACCTCAGGAACGAGTTCGGGGAGAGATATTTCTGATTTTTCCAGTGACTGCGCTGTTTCATTTTCAAGAGCTGCTGCTCCTTCTTCCCCGGGAAAGACACCAACGGCTGATCCGGTAATACTCGGTTCGATAAGCAAAGCGCCCAAGCCGATGAGGAAGATAAAGAGAGCAACAACGGCCATAGGGAGCAGTTTCTCGCGCCATTCTTTGTGCTGCAGACTGCGCTGCTGGAGAACGTGCCCGGCAGTGCGGAGCACTGTCTGTGCCTGATCGAGCTTGACTGCTGTTTCCTGCAGGCTCTTTTGTAATCTGTTCTGTTTCTCCGCCAGCTCGTGCAGCGATTGTTTGCACCAGAGCCTGCTGCGCTGCTCTTCCGCGGCGTGCAGCCACTCCCGCTGTTTATCGCGGAGTGCCAGCAGCTGTTGTATTCTGGCTTCTGCCTCGGCTTTTTTCCTCTTCCAGTCCACGTTTTGTTTATGAGGCATTTTTCTTTTTGTATCGCCGATAGACCGTCCACGCCGTCTTGGGGCTGAGCAGCAATAATCGCGCAATTTCCGCTAAGGAGAGCTTTTCCTGCTCGTGCAAGTGGGAAACCAGAGCTTCCAGTGGCGCGAGTTGCCGCCGGGCAAAAATAGAAACGGGAATCGCTATTCCGCTCTTCTCGACTTTGAGCTGCACGTTGAGCTGCAATGTCTGCTGATAGGTGTGCCAAATCGTTCTCTGGTCGCGCTGCAAGATGGCTGCGATTTCGGCAAAGGTGCGCTGCTGGTTTTCGTGCAGGAATTTAACGACTGCTCGCAGCGTGCTTAACACGTTGCAGAAAATAGAAACGGGCAGCTTTGGCTCAAAAAGCTGCTGCAGCTGCGGCAAGTGCGAGAATATCTCCGCTTTTGCTTGGGCTATTTTCTCGGCAAGAATACGATCAATTTCGGCTTCGAGAGGGTTGAGGGGGTGCACTTCATTGCGCAGCCCGGGAAGTTTCTTTGTTTCCTGAGAAAATGAAGCTGCCGCTAGCGAAACGGGGGATTTTTTACTTATTATGTAAGGCTTTTTAGCCTTTTTATCCGTTTTCAAACTTATTATGTAAGGCTTTTTAGGTAAAGCTTACACATAATTAAACCTATTATGTAAGGTAATATAAACTTTTCTCCCTGCAACGCTTTATGCCATGCCAACGTGTGGGGGAGGTGGTTAAGAACGGAGTAAAGATGATCTAGAAAGAATCATTAATAATTTTGAAAAGTTAGTTTTATATATTCCTTCATTCTTCCATTCTTAGTCTTTATGCTTTACTGAGGTGAAAGTGATTGAAAAAGAAGCTATCGTCGGCGAATTATCGTTCCGTTCGCCATGCTCTCCTTTTTTTGGTACTGGTGGTCATCATTGCTGTTCCTGTAGCATCGGGCAGTTTTTGGGAATTCTGGGATTTGTTTACGGGAAATGATATCACTGGGGCAGTTACCTTTTCTTCAACGGTAGCGTCCATTCAGATTAATGCGCTTCCCGTCGTTTATAACGTCTTTCTTAAAAATGAAACGGCTCTTACGGTTTCAGAATCAACGATTAAACAGATTAACCTTTCTTTTATTGCGAACGACACTGATGGGGCAGGAACGTTGGATAATACCACGGCAGCAATCCAAATAAACAAGACGGGAGAAGCAGTTCGCTTTAATTTTACCTGTACTCCCAATTCAACATTATCATTGACCCAAGGGATTAACTATTCCTGTTCGGTGTTTGTGTGGTATTTTGACGGCGGTGGCGACTGGACCATAAACGCATCTATTAAAGATAGCTTGGGGGGATATGGCGAAAATCGCACCGAGCAACTTTTTATTGGGACATTGACAGCCATGGCCATGTACCCTGCAGCATTGACCTGGCCCACTCTCGAATCTGGAGCGACCAACCAAACATCGAATGCTGACCCGATCACCATTAACAATACCGGGAATAAGGATATCAATGTCGGAGGGATTACGGTTACGGGCTATGACCTGCAGGGCCAGACGACTACGACAGACTTCATTCGGGCGCAGAATTTCAGTGTGTATGACCGCAATGGAACCAGTTCCTGTTCAGGTGTCAACTGCTTGGAGTGCAATGGAACGCTCCTGCAGAATAAGACTGCTCAAGCGTTGTCCACTGCTAATATCACTGCTGGCAATAATTCCCGCGATAATCATACGGGGGAGAGCGGTCAAGAGGATTTCTTCTTTTGCCTTCGCTTTGTTCCCACGGAAATTGCCCGACAAGTATATAATACCACAGGAACCCAGACAGCCGCATGGACTATCACAGTAAGCTAGAAAGATAAAAAGTGAGGAATAAAAAGATGATATACAAGAAGTTTAGCGGGATGCTTCTTTTGAGCATATTGGTTTTGCCCCTTTTTGCTGCTGCGTATGGGGTATCTTCCCCTTTTTGGGATACTCGGCCTTTAGTACTGCAGCCTGGGCAGACCGAAGATATAACTTTAGAATTACAGAATCTGGTTGGTGGCAATGATATTCTTCTGCGGGCTCGTGTTGCGGAAGGCGCTGAGATTGTTACGTTACTTGATGAGAACCTTGATTATTATGTTCCTTTTGGCAGCCAGAATGTATACTCCAGAGTTCGTATTTCTGTTCCTGAAGATGCTCGTGATGGCCAGAGCTGGAAAGTGGGGATTCTGTTTACTGCCATTCCGCTCTCTGAGGAGGGGGGCATGGTACAGTTAGGCGGAGGCGTGAAGACGGCATTTCCCGTTGTTATCAAAGTGCCTACGTTAGCAGAGGTTAAAGAGCCTTTCCCAGCAGTTGCCCTCTTGGTTGCCGCTGGAATCATCTTGGTTGGAGCGGTGGTCGGGTACGTTCTCTTCAGAAGAAAGAACAAGTAGGTTGTAGGGTCTATGCCTATTGTGGCCAATGAAAAAAGAATGGATGCTTGCCGGTAGCGGGATTCTCCTGATAGCTTTTTTTTTTCTCGCTTTCTTTTTTTTTCCGCAAACGGGGATTACGGGCAGCAGCGTTATTGACAGTGCCACCATCATCGACGGCTCAGCAACGGTAGGGAGTAGTCCTGTCTCTTTAGTCATCATTGCGAGCCACACAAATAGTTCCGTTCCTACTTCAGGGAATTATACCCCAGAATCGGCGGCTCTTAAAGAAATTATTCCCCTTATCACGAACCTAACGGCGGGATGGCAAATAAATATGACACTCCACGGGCCTGCTTTTCCTTCGTCGTGGACGGAACGGGAGCCTAATTCTACGGAAGCCGGGAGCAAAAAGATAGAATTCTTTGAAGTGGCAATAAATGATTCCACGGCGGGAGGCTCTTATTCTATTTACTTCAATGTCACACAAGAAAAACTGGGAAACCTCCCCGCAGCTAATATCAGCTTGTTTCTTTTTAATGATTCTGCGGAAGCATGGGAAAATCTCAGCACAACGGTTGTTGATGGAACGGCTGACCCTGCCAGCTTTTATGCTATTAGCTCCCATTTTTCAAAATTTTTCATCGGGCAGTGGTTGATAAGTAGTGGTGGGGGTGGTAATGCAGAGCCTGGAACGCCCAGTGGAGGAGCAACTTCTGGTGGGGGTGGAGGCGGCGGTGGCCGCGCCGCAGTTGGCGAAGCTATTGCTACTGCACCGCTTCCAGTAAAAATGCCGCGGAAAGCAGCAGCAAAAGAATTGCCTCAACCCGTGCATAAGCCGGGAATTCTCTTTGATGTGAGCGTCGATATTTCGGAGAAGTATCAGCAAGTCTTGCCGGGAGCAGAGCTGGTTGCGGGGGTGCGCGTAATAAACATCAAGAATGTTGGCCAAGTAAGTGTGCCGGTGGAGTATACGATTGAGGACCTTAGCGGAACGGTTTTTTTTAAGGAAGTAGAGACCAAGACTATTGAAGTAGAGGTAAGCTATTTGAAAGAGATTAAACTGCCCCTGCATCTGGTGCCAGGCATCTATATGTTCTTTGTCCGTCTTCATTATGAGAATGACACGGCAATTGCTGGCTATCCTTTTACAGTCGTTGCCAAGCAAATTTCTCTTGTCGGAAGAGCAGCCGGCTTTGCCAAGCAAGAACCCCTTTCGTTTTCGCTTTCCTTGATCGGAGTTGTAGCAGTTGTCGTGTTGCTGCTGCTGTATTTCTTGCATCTCAGAAAGAGACAGCCCGTCTGGAAAGCTGCCAAGAAACCAACTGCTGCGGTCCGGAGGGAACGGGTGACTGATCCGCACTTGCAACAGCTCCGAGAGTTGATTCGAAAGCGCTAAGCAGCTACAATAGTAGCCCAGCGCCTGCTGTAAACCGAACAAAGATATAGCATCGGACGCCTTTCCGTCGAAACCTTTATAACAAAATTTATCTTCTTACCGTCGGAGGTTGCGAATGCCCAGAAAAAAAAGAAGAAAGATAAAAAGCATCTCACGAAAAGGAAAAAGCAGCCCAAGAGCAGTATCCGTTCACCAAACGGTCCTGCACAGTTTGCGATCCGAGCTTCACCTGCTTCGCGCTTCCCGCGGGGGGCTGCTGAGAAAGAAGCAGGCCATTTCCCAGGGGCTGCAGCTTGCCCAGCAGGAAGAGAAAAAGATACAGGCCAAGAAAGCAGCGCTCTTTAAGATAGAAAGTGCTTTGGTCGAGAAATTGGCTTCCACTGAAGGGCTTATCCGTTCTTTAGACTTACAGATTGAAAAGACACTCTCCGCAGAAAAAGATTTGCAGACACGGTAAGGATCAACAAATTCTGTTGGCTCTGAAGCCCGCTTTTAGTTGGTTGCCTGGTGTCCTTGGTTGAGCCCGTTGCCATTCTTAAAATTCTCTTTCAACTCTTTGACTATCTCCTGATAGCAATTGGCGAGCTTTTGCTGCAGGCTTTCGCCTTTGGGCGTTAAAGAGTACATTTTCCGGTTGCCCTCTTCTCTGACCATAATGATCCCTTTTTCTGTAAGGGAGAACAAAATGGGGTAAGTGGTTCCCGGCCCCAGCGAAATGCCAAACTCTTGCCTTATTTTGCCCATAATTTCCTGCCCATAAAGCAGCTTTACTTTTGGTTAATAATTATTTTTTCTCTTCAATCTGTTTCTTTTTCTTCCGGCTCAAATACAAATAATTTTCATTTGAAACAACAGATTTGCCTATTTTTTGCTCAAGTTCTTTTCGGGCATTTTTAGCAATGTCGCCGCCTTCTTTGGCACTATGTTTTAATTGAGGAAACCCCTTGGCATCTTTAGCAATAGTAATATCTGTAGTTGCTTTTTCTCCAAACATTGTCAGGATCAACTCCCAATCGTTCATGTGGTCGCGAAGATTTTGATTTGGTTTCTTTAATCCTTTAAACTGCTTGTATTCACCAACTGTTTTCCCAAATGTTGCCTTGGAGATT
>Ga0209541_10006581_pt1 | contig 19751 bp, 26 predicted proteins | sample RifCSPlowO2_01_FD_184027 | JGI IMG/M metagenome (GOLD analysis project Ga0209541, IMG submission 184027) | Groundwater microbial communities from Rifle, Colorado - Rifle CSP2_plank lowO2_0.1 (SPAdes) (version 2) | ecosystem: Environmental > Aquatic > Deep subsurface > Groundwater | place... | reverse complement strand
GAACTAATATTTATACCTTACGAATTATGAGACAGTCTGAGCGATTAAGCGACTTCACTCGGTTGCACCTCGTTCCGTCCATATTTTTCGGAAAATTTATAATTTTTAAGATAGTCCGAAAAACATCGCTTAATCGCATACGTTATCTGTAATTCCCGAGGGCGCCTTTAAAGCAAAAATTTATTCTACGTTTTCAAGTCTAGAACGGCATTCTTTTTCTCTTGCCATATCTCTTTTTGCTCCTCTAACCAAATCCGATATTTCGTAACCAGTATAAATCAACATCATGGTACCTATAGGCACTGCCGATGCTAAAAATTCAGTAGTACTGGGAAAACTATCTGAGTTTAGGCGTAACATTGTTGAAACTAATCCAAAATAACCACAACCATTTGCCAATTGATAGATCAAATTGCGTTTTGTGTCTGTTGTTAAATAGTCTTTCATTTTCATTCACCTATGATACCACTATATAGTAAGTATACATTTATAAACCTTTCGGTCACTTCAGTACCTCCGAAAGTGTCAGGAGCCTATAATTGACTTCAAATTGAGTTTTAAGTAATATTAAACAAGAATGATTTTTGAAAATGTGATATATAGCCAACAAACCTTCATTTAATTGGTTTTTACAAAAGATAGTTAGTTTACTAAAGGAGACTTTATTGGTAAGAAATCAAAATAATCATAAAATTTGATGTAAAATGGTTTTTTGATTAGAAACTGTTATAAAACTGGTTTATACAGCTTAAAAACACAAATTTGATTAATTTTACTTTCGGAACTACTGCACTTTTTCGGCGCCCTCGGGAACTCTGCGGTGCTCACTTCGTTCCGCTCCTCGCCACGCTGCGCTCTCCCTACGCTTCGCTTCGGTCGGGACAGATAACAGGAATTATGCGGAAAATCACGAGCCGAGTGCCGAACCTTTTATCCTGTCAGGCTGTCCCACACCCTACCATAAAGCAAACTATTTAAATAATATAATAATATTTTAAAGTATGAAAAGAGGTATTTTATTAGTAGTTTTTCTTTTGATTTTAGTTTCAAATATTTATGCTGATATTAATATAAGAGAAATTACTCCTAAAATTTATAATTTGGGTGATAAAATAAATCTTAATGGAAATATTTTAAGAAATGCAAGATTCAATGGTTTATTTAAAACAGAGCTAGTTTGTAAACAGAGCAGCGTGCCTTTAATTACAAAAGCCTTAGATTTAAGTGCAAATCAGAGATATCCTATTTTAGAAGAATTTACAATACCAAATATAATTTCTGGAGAATGTAATTTAAAGGTAATTTTAGAAGAAAACAACAGTTTATTAGAAGAAAAATCAAGCAAAGATTTTGAGATCACTAAAGAATTAAATGGAAATTTTGTTTTGGTTAATAGCAAGGTTCAATTAGGAAAAGAGATTGAAGTAAAAGGAGAAGTATTTAAGAAAAATGGAAAGAAAATTAATGGTGTTGCAAATATTCATTTAAAAAAAGAGAATAATATATTTCTAATAAAAACAGAAGAAATAAATGAAGGTGGTTTTACATTTATTGTACCAGCTAATTATACTAATGAAGGCAGCTATTCTATTGACTTTGATGTAAATGATGCAAATGGAAATGAAAAAGTATTTGTAGATGCAATAAAATATCAAGTTACAAATTTATTAGGACTAGACTTAAAACTAAATAAAGACAAAATAAACCCTGGAGATAGTTTTGAGATAAGTGGGAATATAAATGACATTTATGGAAATAAAGTAAGGGGAACATTTACAATAAAGTTTGATGGAAAAGAATACAAAGGAAATTTTGTTTTTGGAGATTTTTCTTACAGCATAATTACTAATAATAATATCAAATCTGGACCTCACCAAATAGCTGTTGATGTTTATGATGAATCTGGAAATAAAGGAACAAATAATTTGGGGATAAATATTATACAAAATGCTGAAAAAATAGATATCAGCACTGACAAGGAATTGTATAAACCTGGAGAAAAAATAAATGTCAAGTCTGTAATTTATGACCAGGGGGGAGATGTAGTAAACAGGGATATTAAAATAGAAATAAGAGATTCAAATAATGGAAAGAAAATTGAAAAAATTACAAAAAATGATTTAGTTTATGAATTAACTTCAATATCTGCACCTGGAGGATGGATAGTAAGAGCTAGTTCTGCTGACTTAAAAAACGAGAAAAAGCTTTATATAAGTGAGGTAAAAAAAATGTCTATTAATTTAGAAGGACAAACAATAACAATAGTAAATACAGGAAATATAAACTTTAATGAAAATATAAATATAAAATTAGACGGAAATACTGGGGGATTAGACATTATTAAAAAAATAAATCTTGACCCTGGAGAAAGCACTGGAATAGACTTGGGAAAAGAGGCAAAAACTGGAATTTACAAGGTAATTGCAAATGATAAAATATTTAATAATGTAAAAATAGAAGGAACAAACATTGGTTTTTACAAGGATTATTCTAGCACTGTTTTTATAGTTTTAGTATTTTTGGTTTTGGGGATTTTGTTATTAAGAAAAATAAGACTAAAAAATAGTGGAAAAAATGTTGTGAAATATTTAGACAGTGTAAAAAAAGAAATTAAAAATAAAATACAAGAAGAAGAAAGAGAGATTATAAAAAAATTCAAGATTAAACCACAAAAAAGCTATAAAGATTATTTACAAGTAAATTTAAGGAAAGATAATTTAAATGAATTTAGAAATAAAAGTTCTTATTTAAAAAGAAGAGAAAAAGAAAAAGATAGTGAATTTAAAGAAGGAATGTTTAATATGTTCAAATAAGCTTTTCTTTAAAAAAGAAAACCTCGGAAAAGAAAACGAAAAAGCATTCACGGAAAAATGACTGGGGCCCTTTTGGAAAAAGCTTCAGCAAAAAAAGGAGGAGAAGCCTTTTGGAATTATAGATAATTCCTGTTAGTTGCCAGAGTCGAAGGCACTATTTTTTAGAGAGTGGGGCCTACTATTTAGGTAGTAACTTAATAATAGTAAAAATAGATAATTTTATAAAGGAATTAAATATTCTAGTGAAATATAGGGACAGAAAAAGATATATTTAGTAAAGGATTAAGCTATAATGTTAGAATGGAAGACAAACCTAAGCATGATTTACCAAAAATAGAAGATACCCCTAATTCAGAATATAGAAATTTTTTAGAAAGAACAAAAATTGGAAAACCCTCTTTCGATGCTTATGTTGAATCGCTTTCTCAAGAAATGCAAACATATGATGCCATAAACCCCTACAAAAAAGATGCATTAAAAGAGATTACAAATAAGGCAGACGCTTTTTTAAGAAGACATGTTAAAATAAGTTATGAAGATTTTCTTAAGCAAGTAAAACCTGAAGAATTTACAGGAAATGATTTTGGAAATCTGCCAGCAAAAAGAAAGCTTAGAAGAAGACTCTTTGAACATAGGGCTATGCTATACCTCTCTGCATTAGAAGACACTGAAAGAAAAGGTTATGACTTAGATGAGTTATTAAGGGAAATAAAACAAGGAATAATTCCTTATCTTAAAAAAGAAAGAGATGAACCGACATTTCAGGCAATATTACTGGCTCTTGGGAAGAAAATCTAAACATATTTTGCTCCTTTCTTTACTTCTCTCCACCTATATTTTTTACTAAATTCTTTAAATACTTCTTTGCCCTGATTATTGAAATTCTCAATTAAAGAATTTTCATATTCTCTTGGGTTTCTACCTGGGGTTATAGTCACAGGAAGATAATGCCCTGAATGAGTATTTACTTCTTTTATTAATCCCCCTTCAATCAAGACTTCTCCAGAACCATAAATTTTCTTTCCTTTAGCTAAAGTCGCATGGGGAAGTTTATGTAATCTGTGCTTATAATCAATTTTTTTCATATCCATATTTTTCATATCATGTTGGAATGTTTGTCTATTAGCAACTATGAAATTACTATCTTCATCAACTACCCAAAGATATTTTGCGTTGGCTGGTTGTCCAAAATGTATTAATCTTCCTTTATTCTCTCCTTTTCTAGAAATATGGCTTTCAACATCAATTACTCTACCCCCTTGTGATGCATGGCCTTCATAAAATTGCTTTTCATATGTTCTTCTTTTGTTTGGGGTTTCAATAGTCTTCCCACCAGTTACTATCATCTCTATTCTTTCTTGAATTGGTGTTCTTTGATATTCTCCTTCTTTGGAATTAAGATATTCTTGTTCAACATCTTGGATTATTGAATCTTTATTTAAAGAATATTTTTTCCAATGATGTTCTTCATCTAATTTTTCTTCCAAACTTTCTCCACTATTAAAAATGACTAATGAAAGTAAAATGAAAATAATTCCAAAAATAGAACTAAAACTTGAAGAGATACTTGATGCACCAACAACTGCCCCTGTGATATCTATTTTTGAATTTAATAAAAAGAAAAATCCAAAAAAGAAAAATACTAAACTCAAAAACCTAAAATGTTTTTTCTTCATACTATAAAGAATAAAGAACAAAATTAAAAAGATTGTGTTTTTTGTAAGCTAAGCGAAAGGATGCAACTGTGCCGAAGGCAAAAAATCAGAGTGAGAATGAGTTCATTAAATTCAAATTAACCATATTAGAACTAAGTTTGATTAATGTACTCTCCAGATTAATTGGAATTTAGGAATTTACATGCTTGGCATATATCTTGAGAACATGGTTCAGAACAAATTTTGCATGTTTTTATTTTCTTTAGAGTATAATATTTTCTTAAAATTGGCTGTATTTCCAAAAATGAGTTTACTATAGAGTGCTTTGTTCCTGGATATTTTAATTCTAATTCATTTAACATATCTCTTATATGGCACCTGTATGATTCTGGTGCATTTGGACATTCTATATATTCATCTTTTAGATTATTCAGGAAAGCAAATGTTGCAACCTCTCTTTCTGTCAAAAAATACAATGGTTTAATCCTTCTTATGAATCTTTCGTCTTTTACAACACCTGTAATTGGACCTAATCTTGCAGAGGCAGCTATATTTCTTCTAAACTGGTTCATTAAAATTGTTTGAGCTTCATCATCTAGATTATGGCCAGTAGCTAATTTTGTAATGCCTAATTTCTTTGCTTTTGTATTTAATAAGTATCTTCTAAAAACACCACAGATTGTGCATGGTTTTTCATTTGTTAGTTTAAGCATTTTATCTAGAGTGTTACCAAATTCTTTTTTATATGAAAAAACATGAAGTTCTATTTTGTTATTTTTACAAAATCTTTTCAAAAAATCCAGGTTTCTATAACCTTCAATCCCTTCATCAATTGATAATGCTATTAATTTCTGGTTTCTTGGCTTTAAGATTTTATTTAGGATAGATAATGTAGACATGCTGTCTTTGCCACCAGAGCAAGCTATGCCAATAACATCATTTTTATCTATTAATTTATGAATTCTAATTGTTTTCCTTACTTTTTTCTCAAAATATTTGCTAAAACATTTTTTACATTGATAGATATTACTATTTGGGAGATTTATTACAGGATTATTTGCACAGTTTTTGCATGACATTTTATTAATATTATATTTTTAGTTTATTATTTTTTTTATAATTAAATTCTTTAAAGAATCTTCTATTAGTTTATCTGTATTTAAAGATGATTCAAATCTTTTTATTTCAATTAAATTAGATCTTGTAGCTGGGTGTTCTGAGATTAAAAATGAACAACAATCCACATAAGGTAAAATAGATAATTCAAATGTATTTATTTCTTTTGCCTTTTCGATAATTTCTTGTTTATCAAAACCAATTAATGGAGATAATACCAAGTAATTTACTGCATTTTGGATTACATGTATATTATAGGTTGTCTGAGAGGCAACCTGGCCGAGATTATCGCCATTTACAAAGGCCTGGGCATTTTCATTTTCTAATATTTTTTGAGATATCTTAAACATAAATCTCTTGTAAACAATCATCCTGAATTTTGAAGGAACTGTTTTTATTATCTCTTTTTGTATTTCTTCAAATGGAACTAAGTATAATTTTGTTTTGAACTGGTATTTACTTAAAACTTTTACAAGATTAACTACTTTTTCAAGTGACTGCTCTGTATTTATAGTGCTGTTAAAAAAATGAACAAAAATAACACTACAACCCCGTTTCATTGCAAAATATGAGGCAACTGGAGAATCTATACCCCCAGATATTAAAGATATAACTTTACCACTTACACCTACAGGCAGACCATTTAAAGATTTTATTTTCTCTGTATATAAAAAGGAATTATTCTCAGTTATTTCCAAATATAATGTTTGGTCTGGATTTTCCAAGTCTACTTTTAATTTTTTATTGTTTAATATAAATTCACCCAAAAGATTATTTATTTCATTTGAAGAATATTTAAATTCTTTATTTGATCTTTTGGAATTAATCCTAAATGTTTTTATATTATTAGAAATTAATTTTAATGAATTTGTTTTTATATCTTCCATATCCAAAGATGATTTTATTGCAAAAGAAAAATTAGAAATACCAAATATATTTTTTAATTTTTCCTTAATCTTTTCCAGATCATTATCTTCATATAAATCTATAATAATTCTCCCATAAACTCTCTTTATTGTTAAATTAAAATCTTTGAGATTCCACCTAATATTTTCAACTAGTTTCTTTTCAAAAAAGGAACGATTTTTTCCTTTTATACCAATTTCTCCGTAATGAACTACAATAGAATTATACATTTCAGCCACCGGATATTACTGGCAAGATTCGTATTTTATCATTTTCATTTAATTTTGTTTTCTCTGTTATTAATTTGTTATCTTTTATTACTAACATTGCTTCTGGGTTAAGATTTAATTTTACAAATAAATCATTAAAATCCCTGATTTCAATTTCTTTTGTTTCTTTTGATCTTTCCAAGTAAACTGTTACTTTTACCATGATATTTTTCTAAAATACGACTATATAATATTTTTGATTCTAGTGGCTTATAAAGCTAATTTACTGCATTTTAGAAGACTATTCACTCCTACAATTTGGGCAGTAAAACATGTCTAATTCTTCTTCATCTTTTTTTACAGGGTATATATTACCGCAGTTTTCACACTCTTTTTTTTTGATTTTAACCACCTATTTTTTAGCATTTGCCTTTGTAATAATATTTAACTTTCATACATGCAAAACAACTATTACTATATTCAATACCATCAGCACAAACAGGATCATATAAAGTTATGCATACTTCTGGTTTTATATCTGGACATTTTTCTGCAACAACACACTCTTGTTTTTTTACATCGCATGTATAATTTTCAGGACATGATATGTTTTTAGAATTACAATTTACATCTTTTGTAATTTTGCTATTGTAATTTAACACTGCAAACACAATAAACAATACCAAAATTAGTGCTACTGACATCAACATTCTTTTTATTGAATTTGATAAATATTTTCTCATTTTAATTTAAAAAATTGTTTAGATATAAAAATTTTTCCTAAAATGCATTTATTTTCCAAAAAATTCAAAATCAAAAAATATTTAAATGAAAAAATGCAATTAATTTGTATAATAATTAACAAAAAGAGGTGAAATTAATAATATGGAAGCAAAACGAAGAAAGGCAGCAGCATCGAGATCTTCAAGATCTAGATCTAGATCTAGGTCAGCATCTAGATCAAGATCAAGTAGATCAAGAGCAACTGCATCAAGAAGAAAAAGGCGATAAAAGTTTATTAGTGCCCATTCAATTGGGCACTTACTTTTTAAAATCAATTTCTAAAAAATTTAATTTGTTCTGAGGGATTATTTCTTTATTATAAATTTAGAATCAGTATCTTCTGTAAAACTGGCTGTGCATTCAAAATATAAATCCCTATAATTGAATGTTGCAGAAGGGCTTTTCTTTTTTATTTTTTGTTTTGCTTTATATGCTAAATCAAAAATGAATGTATTAAGGTCTTCCTTGGATTTATAAGTTATATTTGTTTCAAGCAATTTATTGTTATATTTTACTTTTATGGGCTTATTTGTGCCTTCACAATATATTTCAGTTATATCTTTGTCATAAACTAAAGGTTCTATTTTTCCAAGACCATATAAATAATTTACTACATAATATTTTATGTTTGTAAAATGATCTGTTAAAACATTGAATTTTTTGCCATATTTTGAAATAAGTTTCCAACCTTTTTCCATGTTTTTTGGCCTTTTTGACAAAACTTTATTTAAAATATTTATATCATTTTCTTCTAGCTGTGGTTCTATAATAAAGTACCTGTCTGTTATCTTGACATATGCAAGAACTTTGTTTGTTATTTTATCTAATATCAAATCTTTCTGAATTATTTCCGGTTTTTTTTCTTGCACTTGCTGCAGTTCTGGCTTAGGCTTTAATGGTATTTTTTTTACAATTGGATGAATATCCCTTCTTGCAATTAATTTATTCAAAATAGTTAGTGGTTTTTGTTTGATTTCAGGTTTTATTAATTCATGTTCAATAATTTGATCTGGTTTTTTTAAAGATAAAGCAACTGCTCTAGCAAAAGTCTTTAATAATTCAGATTTTCTTTTTGTTTCTGTATCTTCCTCTAATGTATTTATAACTTGCTGGAGCTCTTTTTTGCTTTTTTCAAGTTCTTCATCAAAAATAAAATTAATACCCATATCAGAATTCTTCTTTTTCTTCATTGTATAAAGGAGAAGAAAAAGCAGTTTTTTCTTTTACATATTTTTCTAATAATAACAAGCCGCGAGCAATTTTTCTATTTTGCTCTAATAATTCTGTTAATTTTGAGGCTAATGGTTCTTTTACATCACCACGTTCAATATGCTGAGCTGCTTTTGAAAATATATCAACCATTTGATCTATTTTCTTTGTTAAATCATTTACAGAACTTAATAATTCAATAATCTTTTTTTCAAGAGAAATATTTGATTTTAATAACTCATTAATTACCTCTTTTGTCATAAGTTAATATTAATTAAGGTAATATAAAAAGGTTTTGGAAGAATTTTTTGAAAAAAATAATGTTTTTAAACATTGAATATAATAGATTTCTCATGGAGTTTATAGGTATTCAAGAAGCTTTAGAAAAAAAGACAGGAGATGTAAAGATAAGGGGCTGGATTTATAGGGAGAGAAAGCAAAAAGATATAGTATTCTTAATAGTTAGAGACAGGTCTAATATAATACAAACTGTTGTAAAAAATGACAATGTCTCTGAAAAAGAATGGGAAGATGCAAATAAATTATTAATAGAAAGTTCAGTAGAATTAGAAGGAACAATAAAAGAAGACAAAAGAGCAGTAACTGGCTATGAGATACAAGTTAAAAGATTAAATGTAATTGGTTTTGCCGATGTATTTCCTATAACTAAAGACCAAAGCGATGAATTTTTACTTGACAACAGACACCTATGGTTAAGATCTAGAAAAATGACTTCAATTTTAAAAATAAGAAGCACTGTTTTTAGAACAATCCATGAATATTTTAGGAAATGCGGTTTTTATGAACATCAAAGCCCATCATTTACACCAAATGCTTGTGAAGGTGGATCTACTTTATTTAAAGTAGATTATTTTGGGAAGCCAATGTACCTTACACAATCATGGCAATTATATGCTGAGGCTGTGATATTTTCTCTAGAAAAAATTTACTGCATTGCCCCTTCTTTTAGGGCAGAAAGATCAAAAACTTCCAGACACCTAACAGAATACTGGCATGCTGAAACAGAAGCTGCTTGGTATAATGTAAATGATATGATTAATTTGGCTGAAGAATTAATAAAATACATTGTTAAAACTGTTCTTGAGGAGAACAAAGAAGACTTTAAAATATTAGAAAGGGATGTAGAAAAATTAAAAGTTTCTTTAAATAAAAATTTTCCAAGAATAACTTATGATGAAGCTTTAGAATTATTAGGCAAGAAAAAAAACATGAAAATAAAATGGGGGAAAGACCTAAGAACAATAGAGGAAGAAAAATTAGTTGAATTATTTGATACCCCTGTTTTTGTTACAAATTATCCTAAAGAAATAAAGGCTTTTTATATGAAAGAAAATGAAAAAAACCCGAAAGTTGTTTTATGTTTTGATTGTTTAGCACCTGAGGGTTATGGAGAGATAATGGGGGGAAGTGAAAGAGAAAGCGATGCAAAGAAAATAGAACAAAGACTAAAACAACAAGGGGAGAAAGTTAAAGATTATGAGTGGTATTTAGACTTAAGAAAATATGGGTCTGTACCACATTCTGGTTTTGGGATGGGTGTAGAAAGAATAATTAGCTGGATTTGCAAATTAGACAATATAAAGGATGCAATAGCTTTTCCTAGAACAATGGTAAGATATACACCATAACAAGATTTTTATATATAATTATTTTAAAAAATTAAAACCATGAAACATAACATAAGTATAACAGTGGATAATCTTACTGAAGAAGCTTTTATAGAAATACAAGAAAAAATAAAAAAGCTTACTAGATTAGAAAGAATAGGAAATCCTAGAGATTATGACATGAACTTGAATATATTTAATGCATTTGAAGCAGAACAAAGAGAAATCTGCATATATGGCATCTGGCCTGATATAATATATGATGTTACAGACTTTGTTACAGACAGAGAAGAAAAAATAATGACAAAAGTAGGCTCTAAAGAATATGAACATTCTGAATTAGAGTGACACTCCCTGCACCATAAATAAATTATTTACCAATTAAAACCTCTGTGTAATTTTTTGTAAAATATTTTTTTGCAACATTTAAAATATCATTTTTTGTGATTTTTTTAATTCTTTTTGTATAATCATAAAAATCTTTAGAATCACTAAAAAATTCCCAATGACTTAAAGAACCAGCCAAGTCCCTAGTATCTTCATTTTTTAAAAGGAATAAACCTTCTATCATTTTTTTTGAATCTTCAATTTCTTTAATACTTAAATTTTCCAGTTTAAGTTCTTTTAATATAAGTTCTTTACATAAACCAATATTCTTTTTTTCTGCACTAACAAAAATACCGAAATAACCAAATGTTTTATTGCAGTCATGATTAGCACCTAAATTATAAGACAACCCTCTTTTTGTCCTTATCTCATTAAACAATCTTGAGCTTTGACCAATGCCAAGAATTACACTAATAAGATCAAGTACATAGCTATTTTTATTATCCCTGTTTACTGTTTTATAACCAATTACAAGATATGAATGAGAAACTTGTTTTTTTTCTTTATATTTTATTAAAGACTTTTGTAATGGCTCTTTAACAATTTTTTTATTTTTAATTTTTCCTTGTTTAAAATCCTTAAATGCATTTTCAATCTTGTTTTTTATATCTAGATTAAAATCCCCTGTTACAACTATGATCATATTGTTTGGTAAATAATATTTTTTATAATAACTAATAATATCTTTTCTTTTTAATTTTTGCAATGTCTCTTTAAAACCTATTACTGGATATTTTGTAGGGTTTTTTTTATACAACACTTTTTGAAATAACTGCCATTGGTAATTTTTAGGGTCGTCTTCCCATAAGTTTATTTCTTCTAAAATAACTTTTCTTTCTTTTTCTATTGTTTCTTCATCAAAAACAGAATTTAGTATTATATCTGAGATTACATTTAATGCTTTGTCAAAATATTTACTTAATAATTTTGTATAAAAAAAAGTTATTTCATGATCTGTAAATGCATTAAATTGCCTTCAAAAAGCATATGCTCTATAAAATGAGAAACACCTTTGTTATTTTTACCTTCATTATTAGAGCCGGTTTTAACACAAACACCAAGAGTAATTGAATTACTTTTTGTTTTTTCAAGAATTAATGTCATACCATTAGACAGAAATACCTTTTTCATTGTATTTGATTATGTTTAAATATATATAAATATTTTCTAATTTTGATGAAATTGAATGAATTTCAGAAGATTTTAGAAAAAAGAGGGATTGACTTAGCAATATTAACAAACAATACAGAAAGAAAGAATACAAATTTTGTTTATTTTGCACGAACTAATGAAATAAATGCCATTTTAACAATAAATAAGAACCCAACATTATATGTTTCTTTGCTAGAACTTTCAATAGCTAAAAAGTATTCAAGAATAAAAAATATAAAAATATTAGATAAAAAAGTTTTTGATGATATAAACAAATTAAAACCTAAAATTATTGGAGTTGAGAAAGAAAATTTAACACTAACCCAGTTTATTAATATAAAATCAAAATTTAATAATACAAAATTTACAGATATTTCAAAAGACATATTTAATTTAAGAAAAATAAAGACAGAAGAAGAAATTGATAATATAAAAAAATCTTGTAAATTTGCAGATTTAGTAATTCAGAATGCAATAGAATTTGCAAAGAAAGCAAAAACAGAAATTGAATTAAAAAAGTTTATTGAAAAAAATATTCTTGATCTTGATTTAGAACCTTCTTTTACAACCATAGTTGCTTCTTCCAATAATTCAAAAAATCCACATCATATTTCTGACAATACAAAACTAAATGGATTTACTATAATTGACCTTGGAGTAAAATATAATAATTACTGCTCTGATATTGCAAGAACAATTTATGTTGGGAAGCCAAGAAAAGAAGAAGTAAATTTTTATAATAAAATATTAGATATTCAGGAAGATTGTATAGAAGATGATTTAGGACCAAAAGAGTTGCACAATAAGGCAGAAAAGATTCTGGGGAAATATTTAATACATAATTTAGGGCACGGGGTTGGTTTAGATGTTCACGAGTTACCTAGAATTTCTTCTTTATCAATTGATGAATTTAAAGAAAATATGGTGTTTGCAATAGAACCTAGTTATTACAATAAGTTTGGGATTAGAATAGAGGACATGTTGTTATATAAAAACCATAAAAAGATTTTATTGACAAAAACACTTAAAGAATTAAAGATTATATAATTTGTACTAGATATTATTTTCTTCAAAATAACCTGAACTTTTTAATTTTTCATATAAAGATTTAGCTTTATCAGTAAATTCAAGAATATTATGACCTGTTCTTTGAAGAAGACCTAGCCTTTCCATAACACCACAAAATTGACCATGATAACTACTTGACCTATTTAAACTTGCATTTTCAATGCCCATTTTTATGTCCCAAAAAATTGCTCTAATTCTATAACCTAATTCTTCTAATCTAAAATCTTTTGTTACTTCAGATTTAAATTCTTCGACTTCAGCTTCAGCCCTAAGTTTTTCAACTAAGCTCATTATGAAAAACGTTTAATTCCTTATTTTATAAATATTTATTTATTACAAAAGTATAATTAATTTTGATTAAAAAATTTATTAAGAATATAAAAAAATAAAATTACAAAAAAAATATGTTTTAAATAAGGATTTATTTGAATTAAAAACACAATTATTAGTATTGCCTTTTAGTAATAGTGAATTTTAGAATGAAATAAACAAGAATTAAAACAACAGAATTACTAATCAAAATAGTAAAGTTAATATATTATTAATATTATTTTTGGAAATATGGCTGGATTAACTAGAATTATAGGGGAAAATTATGAAAGAAGTATTAGTGAAGTAGAAGAGTTCTTTGCTAAAATTCTTGAAGGCAAAAATTTTGCACTTTATTCTTACCAGCATGAGAAAGAGAATCCAGAAGAGCATGCACTTATAAGATTAGAAAGAATACCTGTTTATAATGGTGGTTTTTGTAATTTACTTTTTAGACAACCAATTTTTATTAAAAATTCTGAAACTGATGAATGGTATATTTGGGATATGTGGAATACAAGAGAGATTAACATGCGGAGACAGCAAGATAATAATTTTGATATGACAGAAAAAATATCAGAATATTTTAGATTAAGAAGGTTTCATGATATAACTAAGGTAACAACAAAAGAAAGAAAATATAATGAACTTGAGTTTATTGGAAGAAGAGTTTATGTTCCAAAAGAAGATATTAGTGGGGTTTTTATAGTGGCTTATAAAGAGATAAGAGAGAGAAAATGGGATAAAGTAAAATCAGAAAGAAAAAAAGAAACTAAAATAAATGGAAAAACAGACTGTTTATTTGAAAGAATTAAAAGATTTGTAAAAAAATAAATTAGTTTAAAAAAATGCAAACAAGTAAAAAGTTTTCAACTATTGCCATGCTGGGGTTAGTTATAGCTATTATTGTTTTGGCATTTAATATAAATAAAACAACAGAACAAAATACAATTTCTGTTTCTGGCACTTATGAAACTTCTGTATTTCCTGATGAGGCTTATGTTGTTTTGAAAATAGTTACAAGCGGCAGTTCTGCAGGAGAAGCACAAGAAGCAAACACAAGAATAAATGACAATATTATTAATTCTTTAAAGGAATTAGGATTAGAAGACAAAAATGTAGAAACTATTAACTATAATATAGACAAAAGACAATATTGGGATGAGAAAGAACAGAAGTATATTGATATTGGTTATGAAGCAATAACAAGAATAAAAGCAACAACGAAAAATGTGAAAGAAGCTGGAAAAATAGCAGATGATGTAATTAAAAATGGGGCTAATGGAATAGAGGGAATAAGTTTTGGGGTATCAAAAGAAAAAGAATCTGAGATTAATACAAAAGCACTAGAACTAGCTTCTTTAAAAGCAAAAGAAAAGGCACAGGCTTTAGCAAAGGCATTAAATGTCAGAATTGTAAAAATAAAATCAATAACTCCTGATATTTACTATAATCCTTATGTTTCAAGATATAATTCTTTATCAAAAATGGCTGCTATAGAAACTATAATTAACCCGACAAATGTAGATTATTCTGCAATTGTAAATGTTGTATTTGAAATAAGATAATTTTATAAAAAAATTGGAAAAAAATATTACAAATTTCTTAAAACTTTAGCACATCTTTCTGGCTCAAAGAAAGTTAAATCCTAATTAAATTCTGGCAAATCAACTATTATGTCTTTTGGTTGTTTTTCTCTTCTTTTGATTATATTAAAAATAGCATAACCTTTAATTTCATCAGTTTCTTCGTCTCTTCTTTCAAAAATATCATCACCAATATCTTCGTAATAAGCTGGTCCGAGTTCACCAAATCGTACTTCTAAATAATCTCCTTCTTGATCATAGTGAATATGCATTTTTTCTTTCATTTTAAATTCCTTAAATAATATGCAGTTATTATAAAGCCATCCCCATTTAAATATCTTACTGACACCATTAAATATTTTTGTCTTATTTTATTAAATTGATAATACCAAAATACTTGTTCTGGATTATATTTACTTGCTTTAATTTTAATTGGATTAATAATAGCACTTTTAATTTCTTCTAAACTAACATCAGGATGATCATGAGATATGTGCTTCCAACCAAAATTTGTCAAACGAATTTTCTTTCCTTTTTTATTGCTAATTTCAAAAATATCCAATCATATACCTCTTAAAACTTTAGCACATCTTTCTGGCTCAAAAAAGGTTAAAATACCATTGTTTTTTAATAATTCTTTTGATTTATCTATTTTTTCTCCAATACCGACTAAACAACAAACAACAGACTTATTGCTTCTTTTTTTAAGTTCAACAATTTCTTCTGCAACTTTATATACATCAATCATTTCCTGCTGACTTAAAATAACTATTACATTGTCAAAGAAATCTTCTTTTTCTAATTTTAAAAATATTTCCCTGTATTTTAAATAATCTGCATCACCAACTATGTCAATTGGGTTATTTTTAGACCAGTTATGACTTAAGATTAAAGAGCTTATTAGTTTATCTGGTAATTTTACAATTTCTAAATTATTTTTACTACAGTAATCTGCACATAAAACACCCAAGCCACCGCCATTTGTTATTATAACTGTTCTTGAACCTTTTATTTTTTGATTAACTAAAAAATTTGCTTTGTCAAAAGCATCTTCAACAGTTTCTGCCAAAAAAACATTACTTTGCTTAAATGCAGCTTTGTAGATTTCAATTTCACCAGCCAGGCTTCCTGTATGACTTAATGCTGCTTTTTGTCCTGCTTTTGTTGAACCTGCTTTAATTGCTATAACTGGTTTCTTAGATTTTTTACAAATATCCATAAATTTTTTCCCATTTTTTAATGTCTCAATATAACAAACAATTGCCTTTGTATTTTTTTCATTGCTTAAGTACTGAATTATATCTGCAAAATCTATATCTATCATATTTCCTAAACTGGCAAAAATTGAAAAACCGAAATTGTTTAGACTTAACTGGGAAATATAAACCCACAATGCACCTGACTGTGAGATTAATGCAATGTTTCCTTTTTCTGGAGTTAATTTTGAGAAAGATGTATCTAAATTTATATATGGATTAACAGTACCAAAATTATTAGGGCCTAATATCCTAATTTTATATCTTTTAGAAATTTCTTTTAATTTTTTTTCACCTTTAGAATTTCCAACTTCTGAGAAACCAGCTGTAATTATTATTATATTTTTTATTTTCTTTTTTCCGCATTGTTCCAAAACTTTGTAAACATATTTTTCAGGAATAGCAATTACAGCTAAATCAATATCTTCTTTAATATCTAAAACAGATTTATAAGCCTTAACACCTAGAATTTCATTTTCTTTTAGATTTACTGGAAAAACTTTTCCATTAAACTTTTTTAAATTATGCATTAAGGCATTTCCTACTTTATTTTCATTATTAGAAGCACCTATTACAGCTACAGATTTAGGATAAAAAAAATTATCTAAGCCACCCATTTTTTAATTATTAATAAGTAAGTTTTTATATAACTTTCTACTGTTTTTTTGATAAAGATTTATATTTTTGGGCCTATAGTTTAATGGACAGAACAGTAGCCTTCGGAGAGCTTTCTTAAGAAGAAAGTTCGCAAAGAAAATAAGAGAATAAGTTTTGATGAAACTTTTCTTAAAAGTTTCGAAGAAAGCTTCTGGTCGAGGTTCGAATCCTCGTAGGCCCGATTACATTCTATTCTAAAGCGTCACACCTTGATATATAAATAAAATTGAACAAGGAAGGCATTTATGGAAGAAGACGATATATATCAAAATAAACGCAGATATAATGAATTTTTAAAAGAAATAGACGAATTAGTAAAAATACCATCAGAGAGAAATCTTAGTCCTAAAAAGAAAATCGGTATGTATTATTGCAAAAATAAAGAGAATTTAAAATATTTTAAGCAATTAGCAAGAGAGTTAGAAGTTCTAAATAATTCTGCTGTGAGAAATTTTAATATTATGAAAAGATTATTAGTTATTGTTTACATAAGTGACAAAGACCTAAAAGATTGGGCTAAAAAAGAGTTTCAGGATTTAATGATTTATGTTAATAAAACGTATAACGAAAATATAAAAAAGAAAGTAGACAGCGATAAAAATTTCATATTCAAACTTCTTTTTGGTGAAAATAGCGAACAGCATAACTTAGCCAAACAATTTAAAATAAGATTAGATAAAAGCAGGCAAAAAGTAAGGGAAGATAAATTAAGCTGGGAAGAATATGAAAAAATAATTACCTTCTTTGATAACAAACCAAATTTACAATGCTTTCTAACAGTAGCCTTAGAAAGTTTAGGTCGTCCTCAAGAACTTCTTTATTTGAGAATTAAAGATATAAATATATTTGATAATTATGGAAGATTAACAGTTAGTTCTCATGGAAAAGAAGGAGTTAAGGAAATGCAAATTATTGATAGTTTGCCTTATATTTTAAAGTGGTTAGAAATACACCCAAATAAAAAAGATAAAAATAGTTTTCTATTTGTCTCTACAAGTAATAAAACGCTTGGCAGGCAAATGACTCCAGTTGCAGTAAATAAACAGATTAGATTAGCTTGTAAAGTTTTAGATATTAAAAAACCAGTAACTTGTTATTCTTTAAAGCGAAATGGAATTACATTTAGAAGATTAAGAGGGGATTCGGATTTAGCCATAATGCATCTTGCTGGTTGGACTTCTACAAAGCAATTACAGACTTACGATCTTTCAACAAATAAAGATACTTTCAAATTAGAATTAGTCAAACGTGGATTAATTAAAGCTGAAAAAGGATATGAAGAATTAACACCTAAAACTAAAAATTGTTTATTTTGTAATATTAATCATGGATTTAATGAAGAGTTTTGTAATAATTGTAAACGACCTTTAGATAGAAATAAAATAAAGGAACAAGAAGAAAAAAGAATAAATTTGGATAACAAGTTTGTTGATTTTATAGAGGGTATAAAAGCACTTGAGAAAACAAATCCCCAAGTGTATAACGTCATAGTTGAATTAGGAAAGAGAAAATTAATTTCATAAATATTTATTTCTACTTTCTAAAATTTTTGTCCTCTATTTTATCAATATAAACTGCTACCTCTGGTTTAACTGCCCAAAATCCTTTATCTTTTTTTGACCCTGTTGGATTTTGTCTATGAATAACTAAATTTAAATCGGATAATGTAAATAATATTTTTTCTATAGTCCCAAAGCTTAGAACTTTTATTTCCCCCGAAATCTTTTTATTTACTTCATCAAGCTCATCATAGATAGATAATTTCCTTTCTTTTATTTCAAAAATAGAATGTAATAAACATTGCAATTTATCTAAATCTGAAACTTGATAATCAGGTATTTCTAAATAAGAACTTGATGATAACTCAACAGGGTATTTTTTTACATAAAGATGTTTTAACTTGAATGATTTATATTTCTCTATATCTTTCCCAACAATTCTTTGGCCTAAAGAGTCGCTCCACCACATTAACCAATTAATTGTATTCATAATTAGCTGGTTTCTAATCTCCCTTATAGGCATTGCCCGTTTACTATAGAAAAGAACTTTCAATATACTTTGCTCTTCTTTGGTTAAGATATTGAAAGAATTAACAAGAATGTCTTCTCTAATTTCTTTTGTAAAAAAGTCTTGAAACTTTATTTTTTGTAATGGTTCTGCTCTTTCTTGATTTAATTTCTCCATTATTAACTAAAAGTTGGTTTCTTATATAAGCGTATCGGTTCGTTAGATTTCGTAGGAAAGATTTATAAATTCCTAAATCTAACGAAAAGTTACGATAATAAACATGGCAAAAGACGGAAAAATAAACTTGAAGATTACAGAACAAGCACATAGTCTGCTTTTGAATTATGGAAATAAAAATGAGAGTTTTTCAGATGTTATAATTAGAATAATAAAAAATTTGGGGGAAAAAGATGGAAGCTCAAAAACATCCAGTGGAAATACTAATTGAAGCTTTAGGTTTAAAAAAAGAAGAAGAGAAAAAACACTAGTATGTTTCTCCCAAAATTCACCAATTAACATACTGGTGTTTCTCTTAATTTAAATATTTATATGTGACTAAAATGTTTACATCAGGAATTAATAAAGAAAGAAAATTTGAAAGAAGACATTACTATCTTCCATCAAAGTTAGTTAAAAAAATAGAAGAAATAGCCGTAAAAGAAAATACAACAAGGTCAAAAATAATTTCTAATATTTTAAAAAAAGAATTAGGTGATAACTTTGAATGACACTAATTTAGAAATAACAGAAGAACTTGCAATAGAAAATAGAAAAGTGTTAATTAACAAAGCAGAGCAAAGTAAAGATAAGACACAAAAAGATTTTGCAGAGCAAGTAAAAGCAAATTCTATTCGTGAAGCTAATGAAAAAATACAAAATCAGTGGAAAGAAGAATCTCAACAAAAAGAAACAAATTTTGTAAATGAGTTAGAAAAAAATAAAACAAAAATCGTTTTTCACCCACTAATAAAATACAGACCTTACATTAATATATTAGACATTATTCTAGG
>Ga0209541_10006580_pt1 | contig 19753 bp, 19 predicted proteins | sample RifCSPlowO2_01_FD_184027 | JGI IMG/M metagenome (GOLD analysis project Ga0209541, IMG submission 184027) | Groundwater microbial communities from Rifle, Colorado - Rifle CSP2_plank lowO2_0.1 (SPAdes) (version 2) | ecosystem: Environmental > Aquatic > Deep subsurface > Groundwater | place... | reverse complement strand
TAGGGCTTAAAATGAGAATTTTTACAGCACAACGTATTTTTTAAGAGAATTAAGCCTAACCTGAGGCACGATTCACTAATTTCAGCAACCAATTTTTTCCTTTAACTCGATTTTTTCTCGCGCATATACTGTGTCGTTTTGCCGTATTTTTTTATTATTTCTAATGCTAATATAATTGACGGCCGTCAATTATATTAGCATTTATCTCGCTGGGGAATGATGACAAAACTATCGAAATCTGTGGATAAAAAACGCCCCCGGCCGTAATAGTCGAGAGCGATGGGTGAGCACATAACTTTTTACAAGGCGCGCCGGGCTTGCACTGGTGGCTCGTAGGCTTCAAGCATCACGTCGAGGAATAGACTGTGCGTCTTTATGGAGCACTCCTCCATCTCACCAACCAGCGTATCCTCGTCCGACGGTTACACTTCTCTCGCTGCCCTCTTGGTAAATTCCCGTAAGTCGGCGAGGTGATTCGTATCTATCTCGGCATGCGCCTCTATCCACGCAGTATTTTCTTTCCCGATACGAGCCGAAAGGGCCGGAGCGATGAACGTTGTCACTTTTGCCGCCGCAGATTCCACCGAGAGAATTCCGAGCAAGGCAACTGCCAGAGGTGTGCGCGTGTCGGTCAAAGCATCGAAATACTCTCGAAATACCATGGCTTTTGGACAAAGCGTCACTTCGGCAAAATCCACGGCATCAATGTCCCACACCTGTGACATCTGGAGCCACCCCCGCCAATGCGCCCGCTCCTGAATGCGATTCGCGCGCAGGAAGAGTTGAAGGTCTTCCTGCAAGCCCGGTCGGCGCAATAGTTTCGCCAGTCGTTCCGGAAAAGGCTGGATGACCGAAAGTCCGAACTGCAGGAGAAACTGGCGCGCAGTGACGGGGTCGATCCTGCCACTCTGCACCGCACACACCATGGGCGCACCAACGAGGTCGCGATGGTACCTTTCGGTGGCGCGGAAAATATCTACGAACCAATGAGGATCGGGAGTATCCTCGGTTACTCGCGGTCGTTCTCGTCTGGTCATACCGGTCCTTTCCTTTTTTTTGTGTGCAAAAAGGTCGTCATGCCAATGCGTTAAGACTAAATCTCCTTTACTTGTAGCAAGATTCTCGATTCCAGTCAATGAACATCGAACAGCTACCGTATTTCATTCTATAATTCTACTTCGTCTCGCTGTAACCTTGGTAAAGGGGGATAGAATTATAGAATGAAAGGATAAAAAAACGCCCTCGGCCGAAACGGTCGAGGGCGGTGGGGGTTGCGGTCATCCGGGAGTATGTACTGCGTTCCAAATGGCCATGTCGATAGAAGTAACGGGGATATTGATGCGGCCGACACAGAAACAACTCAATATTGTTACCCCTTTTTTTTACGAAGTTTTCCATTGTCATCCTGCCAGAGCCTAGTCCTGCCCGCACCATATGTAGAACCAATTGTTATGGGACCGTCGTGGCTAATGAGCGCTTGAGCATAATCGCGGGGCACATATAGCTTGGCCACCAAACAACCGAGTAGTGTGATGTCGATCATCACCAAAAGAAACCCAAATGTTGTCGCCAGAACTACCAAGAACGTCTTAGATTGACTTATGTCTTCTCCTTCGTTTCCGAAGACCAAGAACCTTCGAATGGGTCGTATTTCCTGACAATTACCTGAACACGAGCCTTGGGAAAATCATGCTTGACTTCTTCACCAAGCGCACGAGCAAGACGCATGGAAAGTGTGCCAAGATCTCGTTTTTTTCCTCCAAGAATGTCCGCAAAGTTAATAAGATGGGTGGGTCTTGGTGCAAAGAGTCCGTCAACTTCTACGACTATATCTTCGCCCAGGCCGAACTTCATCCTGTCCATTGGAAAAAGAAACGTCATTTCCTCACGTTGAAGTTCGAGTAATTTTCCGGCTATTTCGGCAAGTCTATGGTAGAATCCGGAGATCTCTACCTCTGACATTCTCCTCGGCAAACACCAAACCTTTATCACTGGCCACATAGGCTTTCGCCTCCTTTTCTCTGCCATCAAGCTAACACGCCGGATTTAATTTGTCCAGCATTTAGCGGTCTGACCGCTAAATGTTTAATTTCCTAGGGATTTTTTCAAGTAGTGGCCGGTGTGGGAATTTTTATTGTGAGCTATGGCTTCGGGAGTACCCAGAGCACATAGATTATGTGCTCGGTCTCCGGCAATAGGAAACTAATGTTTTCTATTGCCTACGACTTTTGCTAAATATCTACCAGTGTGTGATATCTTGTTATGCGCGACTTGTTCTGGTGTTCCCTTCGCGATTATTTGCCCACCCTTATCTCCGCCTTCGGGACCCATGTCGATAATATAATCGGCCGATTTTACGATGTCCATGTTATGTTCAATCACCAGCACCGTGTTTCCTTTGTCCACCAGTCTCTGTAAAATTTCCAAAAGTTTTTTTACGTCTTCGTAATGCAAGCCGACCGATGGTTCATCAAGGAGATAGATTGATTTCTGAATGTGTGGGCGATACAGTTCCGAAGAAATTTTCACCCGTTGCGCTTCACCGCCGGAAAGTGTAGTGGCCGATTGGCCGAGCTTGAGATAGCCAAGACCAACTTGAGAAAGTGTTTCCAGACGGTCGTTGATGGCAGGAATATCTTGAAAAAAATCCAAGCCTTCTTCCACGGTCATTTCCAGAATGTCGTAAATTGATTTGTGTTTGTATTTCACTTCAAGCGTCTCTTTTGTAAAACGCTTACCACCACATACATCGCACGGCACATACACGGTTGGCAAGAAGTGCATTTCCACCGCGATTTCGCCGTTGCCCTCGCAGGTTTCACACCGTCCGCCACGAACGTTGAAAGAAAAACGCCCCGGCCCCCAACCACGGAAACGGGCTTCTTCGGTGGCGGCAAACATATCGCGAATGTGCAACCACGCGCCGGTGTAAGTAGCCGGATTTGAGCGTGGAGTTCTACCTATGGGAGATTGGTCAATCAATATTGAGCGACCAATGTATTCTGTGCCACTAAAACTGGTGCAGTTTTCTATTTTGTTCGAGCGATATTTTCGCTCAAAGCGCGATTGCAAATTCCGATGTAAAATATCATACATAAGCGATGATTTACCGGAACCGGACACACCCGTGAGACAAACCAGACGACCAAGTGGAATATCGAGGTCAAGTTTTTTAATATTGTGAATAGCGCCACTGCGAATTTTCAAACTACCCTTATCCTGCGTGCGACGTTCATCTGGTATTTCCACATTTTTTTCTCCGCGTAAGTATGCGAGCGTAAGCGAGCCACTCTCATTATATTTCCCCGTAATCAATTTATCCGTATAGCCCGCCACCACCACTTTTCCACCGTGAATACCCGCGCCCGGACCAATGTCGACCAGATAGTCCGATGAAAAAATAGTGTTTTCGTCGTGCTCCACCACGATTATGGTGTTGCCGAGATCGCGTAGGTTGTGCAGGGTTTTCACCAATCGTTCGTTATCGCGAGCGTGTAAACCAATAGTCGGTTCATCAAGAACATAGAGCGCGCCAACGAGTCGTGAACCAAGCTGGCTAGCAAGCCTTATGCGCTGGGCTTCACCGCCGGAAAGAGTATTGGCACGTCTATCAAGAGCAAGGTAATTCAGGCCAACATTTAACATAAACTGCAAACGTGACTCAATCTCGTTTAAAACTACGAGCGAAATACTTCTGTCGCGTACGGAAAGTTTAAGATTTTTAAAATAGTCGTGCACTGTTTCAATGGACATGGCCACCACTTGTACAATATTTTTCTTTCCAATAAGCACATTTAAGGTTTCTTTGCGCAATCTTGCGCCGGCACATTCCTCGCACGATTCTTGGCCGAAGAAATGTTTCGTACCAAGACCATTACAAACGGGGCAGGCGCCGTAGGGGGAGTTGAAAGAAAAAAGACGCGGTTCGATTTCCGGATAGGAAAAACCGTCACGCGGACAGGCGTATTTATTCGACATTAAAAATTCTTCCGCGGGAACACTCTTGGCGGACGGCGTAACATTGAGGATTATTTTTACCACACCATTGGCTTCGGTAAGCGCACGTTCAAGCGCTTCGGTCAGACGTTCGCGCATCTCTTTTGGTTTTTCCAGTAAATCCTTGCTGTTGAATGAATCTATCAAAATATCTATTGAATGCTTTTTTTGCTTATCAAGTTCTATTCGTTCACGCAAATTGTATTTTTTTCCATCCACCCGCACGGTATGATAACCCTTGCCGAGTAGATCGTAGAGCAACTGATAATATTCTCCCTTGCGCCCGCGCACGACTGGCGCATATAGTTCGCAGACGACAGGTTTGCCGACATTTTTTGCACCCGTTTTTACTTTATCAATTATAAAGGTCAGGATTTCGTCAGTGGAAAGTTTTTCAATCTCCAAGCCACATTCGAGGCAGTGCGGTTTACCAATACGCGCAAAAAGCACGCGCAGGTAATCGTAAATTTCGGTAATGGTGGCCACGGTAGAACGCGGGTTGTTGGAACGAGATTTTTGATCTATTGATATTGCCGGTGAAAGTCCGACGATTTCGTCCACATCCGGTTTCTGCATTTGGCGCAGAAATTGTCGGGCGTAAGATGAAAGTGACTCGACATAACGACGCTGGCCCTCGGCAAATATAGTGTCGAAGGCAAGCGATGATTTTCCGGAACCAGAAAGACCCGTGACCACAATCATTTTGTTACGTGGCATTTCTACGGTGATATTTTTCAAGTTGTGCGTGCGGGCACCACGCACAATAAGACTTCCACTGTGCTCCGATGGTTTATTCATACGTTATACTGAAAACTACTTGCCCCATGTCCCGCTAAGGCGGGTTTTACGAGGTGCGTGCGAGCACCACGAACAATAATTTTATCTTGCATTGTAATACGACTAAAGACCCCGCGCTTATTCGTACGGGGGTATGCGGAAGGATTCTAGCATACTAAACCTAAACATTGATAGACTACGGCCTAAATACCGAGTACCCGAATGTCTAGGATGCGGGCGAGAGACTCGAGTATTCCCCTGTTGCTGTAAGTGGGAATTCCGAGCATGCAATTTTCTTTAACGTTCACAGCAATTCCGCCACTATTTCCCTGTTCTACCTTAGCCGAGGTTATGTAAAAATTATTTTCGTAACCCGAAACAATTCCTTCCGTAGCGGTGATATTTTCTCTTGCGCCCGTAACTGGGTAACCGATAATAACCACCGGAGTACCGATAGACGCCTTGGTGGTACAAAGTTTTGTTTCGGCAGTAAATGTGTTCAGTACGGCAACAGACGGTTGGGAAATGCGAATGAATCCGAAGTCAAACCCACTATTCGAAAGTCCGATGGAATTATTTATTTTAAAACCGGTTACAGTTTCATCCAATTCAGGAAATTCTATAATGCATAAATCAGCCACATTTCCCATTAAGTCGGAGAGAACATGTTTATTACTAAGCACGCCAACACCGGAATAGGACGCATTTTTGATGGAGATGATAACACCCGAACCATACGATTGAATACCGTAATTATATACACAACGCACGCGCCCCACGCGCGCGCGCCAATTCGCTATTGCCTTAGCACTATCTGGTTTTTGCAATATTTTTTCAATCGAGGAAAGTTTTTCTTGTACTTGTATCCGTTCATTTTCTTTTTGCGATATTTCACTTTGAAGATTGGCGGTGTTTGCGACAACGGTGTTTTCGACCAATAAAACTTTTTGCTGCAAGGTCTCGACGCGTTCTTCAAGCACTGAAATTCGATTTTCGACCAAAGAGCGTGTATTCAAATAATGTGTCGTAGAAATATAGCCCACGCCAAAAACGGCGATAAAATAAATTATGAAAAGGAAAGTTCTTTGGTTTGTGTCCATATTCATAGATGTATGCCATTATCCTATCAACAAGAGCGTTGTGTGTATATCTATTGACGCACACCACCAGTCGGAGCATACTTATTTACGGACATCTTTGAGTATGCTCTGAAACTTCTGGTCTGGAAAAGCAACCCGAATACGCAGGCGACGACCGATCCTTCGACTACCCAACATGTGCGTAACATTCCGCATGAGTACACCGAGTGGTCCCGGGATAAGAAGTAACGGCGAAACTCGAAGTTACGACCGCTAAATCCCTTGAAGAAACCGGCGGCAAAATCGCCAATGGTGGGGATTTAGGCACACCGAAAGACAAAAGGGGGCACATGCGACCACAGCATGCTGCACGAGGTGTCGGTGTCGGGGTTCGCACAGTGCGGGGTATAAGCTCCGCGGTTGAGGTGAGTCTCACGCCACGCTACAGCGCATCGTACGTGAAGTGTTGCGGTTGTGGTGGTGATGCGACACACAAGGCTATCCGCTCCGATGGACAAGGGGGTGAGCGAAATGTGTGTCTAGGTGCGCGCTGTCGAGACAAAGCAAAGACAGAGCTCTTGGCCACCGTTCGACGAACGAGACCGCCGGAGCCGTTCGTTCCCGTAGGATAGACGACGCTGTCGCCTTCCACTCCACTACTTTCGCTTGGCCTAACCAAGCCGAAAGTGGTGGTTTTTTTATTATCTTCCCGCACCTGCCTCGCATCGGTATTTTTTTGCTTTTGCCTTTTAAATTTTAACTTTCTTAAATAATCCCCTGGTCGCACATGGCATTGGCTACCTTAATGAAACCGGCCATATTTGCTCCGGTTACGTAATTTATTTTTTGATCATTCTTTTTCCTACCGTAGGCTACGCATTCGCTATGGATTCTTTTCATTATGGCGCGAAGTTTTACATCTATTTCTTTCTTGGTCCAGTATTGTCGAATGCTGTTTTGGCTCATTTCAAGACCAGAAACTGCCACACCGCCGGCATTGGCCGCCTTGCTCGGTCCAAACAAAATATCATGTTTCAAAAAGAATCCCGTCGCTTCGAGCGTGGCGGGCATATTCGCGCCCTCAACCACCACGCGCACACCATTTTTCACCAATAGTTTGGCCGCCTTCAAATCAATCTCGTTTTGGGTAGCGCAAGGGAAAGCAACATCGCCCGCCACACCCCACGGGGTTTTACCTTTGGTATATGTAGCGCTTGGAAATTTTTGCACATATTCCGCGATACGTCCGCGACGATTATTTTTTAGCTCCATTACGAAAGCCAGTTTCTCGGCCGTAATCCCGTCTTTGTCGAAAATAAAACCATCGGAATCGGAGAGTGTAAGCACTTTGGCTCCAAGCATAATAGCTTTCTCGGCAACATATTGCGCCACATTACCCGAGCCGGAGATAATAACTCGTTTACCTTTTATGCTTGTGCCGGCACTGACTAGCATTTCTTCGGTGAAATAAATAATGCCGTAGCCGGTAGCTTCGGTGCGGAGAAGCGAACCACCCCAACTCGGCGCTTTACCCGTGAGTGTGCCGTCAAAGGCGTTGGCAAGTTTTTTATACTGCCCGAAAAGATAACCGATTTCTCGTCCGCCCACGCCAATATCTCCCGCCGGTACGTCCGTGCTGGCCCCTATGTGTCGATAAAGTTCAGTCATAAAGTTCTGGCAAAATCGCATCACTTCGCCGTCGCTTTTACCTTTGGGGTCAAAATCCGAACCACCCTTGCCGCCGCCAAGAGGAAGGCCGGTCAGGGCATTTTTAAATGTTTGTTCAAATCCCAAAAATTTTAAAATGGAAAGATTGACCGAAGGATGAAAACGCAGACCTCCTTTATATGGACCGAGGGCACTCGAGAATTGTACGCGATAGCCACGATTGACTATAATACGACCGGCATCATCTACCCAGCTCACGCGAAAAGAAATGATGCGTTCCGGCTCTACTATACGTGTGGGAATAGCCAGTTCTTGGTAACGTAAGGTACTTTCTATGACCGGCCAAACCGAGCCCATAACCTCCTCCACGGTCTGCAAGAACTCCTTTTGCCCGGGGTTTTTCTTGCGCGTCTCACGCAAAAAGTCTTGTAATTTAATCATGGGCTCCATTGTACACAGACTGGTTTATTCCGCAATCGGGAGTGTTTAGGCAACTCGGTTGCCAATTGGCAACCGAGTTGCTTGGTTTTTGTGGTGTTATTTAATCCCACACCTCGCCCTGAGTACGATGATATCATCCTCGGTCGGTATGCTATTGGTACTTTGATTTAATTTGTGCATGATGGCGTTTGGATCATCTACGTGATCGAGGCCGAGGGCGTGACCAAGTTCATGCGTAAGCACTCGCACAAGTTGGGCGTGAGTGCCAAATTCAAAAATATTAATCTCTTGGGCCAAGCCGTTGTTGTTATAGACGCCCTCCTGAAACTCTTCACCAAGCGAGGCGCTAATCTGATTATATGTAGTGGCGTTAATGTTCAAAGATTTGGCTAAAGCGTTCAGCTCCGGCACCAGCGCGTTAATTTGGTTGGCTAGCGGTCTTAAGTCCGCCTCAAGTTTTTTAATAACTGCGTACTCGCTCGCGCTTTTATGTCCTCTATAAGTGGCGAGATGTGCATCGTATATCGCCTTCATTTTCACGAACTGCGCGTTAAGAATATCGTACTTGGCCCTTAGCACATCATAGCTGGCCTTGTCTCTCGCCAGCGTCGCGTCGAACCCTTGGAGCTCGTCTGTGGTTTGTTGACGAATGTCATAAATCAGATTGATTTTAAGCACACCATCAATACGATAATCAAAAAGATTCTTATTGATGGGTTTTTCCCAAACAGCCTCGGCCTCGGCTAGTGTATCGAGAAAATTTTGTTTGGACAGATTGAAATGCGTATCAAACGTACCGAGCGAATACGTAATGGACCACCGACACGGGGCGTAGTACGCTTCAAGAATAGCGAGCTCTTGCTTGAGCGGTACACGAAAATAATATCCCAAGCCACCGAGCACCAGCAAAACAATAAGTAACTTAAGCCAATGAGACATATATTACCCTGTGAGCGCAGTCGCACCATTTTTCTTTTTGCATAGAACAATTATCACTCATTTTTGAAAATCTTGCTACAATAAGACCATGCGACCATTCCCACATCTTGACCAGCCGGAGTTTGCTATTTTTGAAAAGCTTACTACGCCGGAAAAAATTCAGGATTTTATTGATATTTTGCCCGTTAATTTCGAACCAAACAGCGATACCAGTCGCTCACCCCTTATGACTTTGCGCGAAGGTCGGGCACATTGCATGGAAGGCGCGCTCATTGCCGCATCGGCACTTTGGTACCACGGAGAGCCTCCCCTACTACTTGATCTGAAAACAACTAAGGGCGACGACGACCACGTCGTTACTCTTTTCAAGCGACACGGTCGGTGGGGCGCTATCAGTAAAACTAATCATGCCGTCCTACGCTACCGCGATGCGATATATAGAAGTGTGCGCGAGCTCGTGATGTCCTATTTTCACGAATATTTCCTAGACAGCGGTCGCAAAACTCTACGTAGCTTCTCCCGACCGTTTAATCTCTTACGCTACGGCAGTGACTGGTTAACGTCCAAAGGAGACCTGTGGTATATCAATAATGACCTAGATGATTCACCACACACGCGTATCATTAAACCAAAAATGGAGAAACTTTTGCGCAAAGCGGATAAGATAGAAATAAAAGCCGGCAAACTCGTCGAGTGGAAGAAACCGAAATAAATTTTCATTCCTCTAGCACTACTTCTGTGACACTACTTCTGTGACAATTAAGCATATCCCAATCTCCACACGGCCGTGTAGAGATTGGGATATGGAAATTTTAAAACTTGGGCATTATCAGCGTACGAAAAGTTGTATCGCCAGAAGAACTAACACAAGAATGATAAAAAAGATGCCGAGAGTATATGTAAGAAGCAAAAGGGCTTCTTTCTTTTTACCATCGAGATACCATAGCGCTGGCCGGCCGAAAATCAAACTGCCCATAAGTGCCGCCGAAAATACAAAAAGTAGGAGTAGGAAAATCGGAGCAAGCACCGTGTCGGGCTCGGCATGACCAAAAAACTTGGATGCATTAAACATAAAGGACGCCACCAAGCTTACATACGCGGCCGCAGTGAGCGCATTTACAAGGGCATGTTTTGTAATTGGATTCATAATCTGTCTTTAATTTCGCCTCTTTCTTATTACCCATGAATAGTGCTAATAGTTACGACTCCTCTTATTTACCGCCTAAACTCAAGCATTTTTCTTTACTATCTGCCCGCAGAATACTCCGCCCCGCTTAAGCGGGACGGGAATGAATGCGGTAAGCAGATAATAAACCGAGCCCCGCCGTGGCGGGGCTCGGTGAACCACTCCCTAAGACCTGATACCTCATGGCTTGCTACGAGGAGGGGTTCATTTGCTTATTCCCTCCAAAGGCAGGTAGGTGGGGGAAAATAAAAAAAATCAAGAAGTATTTCGGAAAACTGACACTAACACTCCCAAAAATGGTCCTTGGGAATTTGGGTTTGTGTTGTAATTATTTTATCTCTGGCCACACCACGTCTACCCCTCAAGCTCTCCAACTCCACAAATTCTAATCCACTTTATCATTTGCTCATTCGCGCGAATGAGCAAATGATAACAAGGGCGAAGACAGCGATAATTAAGAAATAAACAAAACTATGGTCACCATAAACCTAAGGGCATATGAGATCGTATTAAAAGCACTGGCCAATAAGCGCCGTTTTGCCATAGTTGAATTTTTGAAAAAGAATGGAGAAGCAACAGTGGGCGAAATAGCCGAAACAATAAAACTTTCGTTCACCTCTACTTCAAAACATCTTTTGATACTCGACAAAGCCGATATTTTAATAAAAGATCAGCGGAATAAAGAAGTATATTATATGGTTGCGAGTGACACGTCGCGTTTGGCCAAACAGATACTTAGTGAACTTTAAGCATTTGTTTGATAAATATTTCAGGTATTCAAAGTCATTTGCTCATTCGCGCGAATGAGCAAATGACTTTGAATGAGTTGGATATTGTGATAATCTTTCATTGGTTCGTGGTTAAGGCTGGGGGATCGTCTAATGGTAGGACATGAGCCTTTGAAGCTCAGTATTCAGGTTCGAATCCTGGTCCCCCAGCCGTGACCGTGAGCTTTATAACAGACATATGCAAAAGAAGATACAAATAGTTTTTATTCACGGTGGAATGACTTTCAAAAATCGGAAAGATTATGTGCGTTATTTGAAGACGAAGAAAATTTCGATTGAAAAAAGAGTACGATGGGACGGGGACTATCTCGACACTAAATTGGGTAGAAAATTTGAAATTATTCGCCCCCGCATGCCCCTGCCTGAATATGCCACGTACGGCGATTGGAAAATATATTTTGAACGATACATTCCATTTTTAAGACACAATGTCATATTAATCGGCGGTTCACTCGGTGGCATTTTCTTGGCCAAATATTTATCAGAACACAAATTCCCCAAGAAAATATTGGCTACATACTTGGTTTGTCCGCCATTTGATAACATAACTGACAAAATAGCTTCCAGCGAAGATTTGGTGGGCGGTTTCAAGCTCAAGGCCAACCTGTCTTTATTGGAGAAAAATTCAAAAAAACTCTACTTGTTATTTTCAAAGGACGATGATTCCGTACCAGTCTCTCATGCACGGAAGTATCGGAAGAAACTAAAGAATGCAAAGATAATTATCTATAAAAGCAAAAACGGACATTTTAAGATCCCAACCTTTCCTGAAATTATTCGAATGATTAAGGATGATGTTCGGGGGCTGTAATCGGAAACATTTTTTAAATATATAAATGTGATAGAATAAATAGGATCCAAGTGCTTGGTAGATTATCATTTTAATTTAAGATATATGGAAAGCGAACCAAGGTCAGAACAAGAACAGAGACAGGAGGTTATTGACATTATTAAAAATTTGGAAAAATCAGGGGTTGATAGTAAATTTGAGTTAGAGTGTCGTGCGCCTGATGCAGTACACGCATTGTCAGATGTTCTTAACGCATTAACCGAGGTGGTCTATAAGAGGCCCGGCATTGAACCAGAAAAAATACCTACGGAAGACTTACTCGAGGTAAAAAAAGCATACGATACCCTCAAGGAATTGCTAGGTTTGTAACAGATAGATATAAATTTGTGGTAAATAATATAAAATAACACCCGCGAGAAGGCCGTGGGACTCTCCTAATGAAGGATTGTAAGACATTGAGCTCATCTTGCCAGTAAGGTCATAATATTTCTCGTCATAAAGACGAAAATATCTTGTTCCTTTAATCTCCACTGGAACACCCTTATAAAATGCGAGGATTGTAAAATTTTCTGGTTTGGGAATCTGCTCGACAGTAGGCATACTATCTCCGTACGGCATTTCGAACTCGGGTATCTTTGGCGCTATGTAAAGGGGGAATCGGCCGTACCCCCACGAGCTACAAATGCCACCGTATCGACAGTCCCACACGTTCTTTGCGTCTAGTTTATACAAAAGTTCATACTTATCAGGTACTTCTTGATTTAACACTTGTGATTCGTTTGAGTTTCCGGTACGTTCTCGAACTATATAGAATGGTTCGGTACCTTTATTAACAAGAGAATTGCTATCCCCAGACGCATATGTATCTTCATTTTCTTTGAACAAAGGGACGCTGATCATTGGAAAATTTGCGAATACCTTTTCTGTTGATAAGATCAATACTATCGATCCCATTAGTAAAACGAGGGCGCCAATTTTTAGTATTTTTTTCATATACAATTTATCATATTATTAGACTACTTCACTCTACCCCGTCCAAATGCCGCGTTTTAAGGCGCCGAGGAGGATGTCGAGTTTCATGGTGGCTACTCCTATCACTTTGTCGGCTCCACCGTAGTAGACATAAAGAGTGCCGGCGCGCTCAACCATGCCACAGGGAAAGACCACGTTTGAGATTACTCCCTCTTTTTCATACTTTTCTTCCGGTACCAATATCGGGTCGGTGGAACGGGCAAGCACGACGGTGGGATCAGCCATATCAAGCATGACCGCTCCCACACGATAGGTGTGATGGTCGCGCGAGACGGCATGGTAGAGCAAGAGCCAGCCAACAGCCGTTTTTATTGGCGGTGCGGTAATGCCAACTTTTTCGCTATCCCACATGCCCGAACGAGGCCCCAACACTTTAATACAACGACGCACCTTATCTTTTTCAAAATCAAGCGAGGTGAGGTAATCTGCGCAAATATCCGAACCGATGCGATGCAGTACTACATAAGAACCGTTGATTATTTCTGGTAAGATACAGGTATCTTTATCATCAATATTCTGTGGCGTTATGAGACTGGCACGCGACCAGTTCCAGCTCCGTGTCAAGAAATCGCTTTGACTAATAGAGGTAATAGCCACGCGTGGCGGTCCGATGCCGTCAAAGGCGGTGTAGCACATATAGATGCGTTCATTTATGAGCGCGAGGCGTGGGTCTTCACAGCCCGAATTTGCGCCCGTTATTTTTTTCATTTCAAATGATTCGCGTGGCACGTACACAGGTTCCGATAGGCGTTCATCTATAGATAAACCGTCCGAGCTTGTGGCATAGCCAATGACCGAGGTATTGTCGTCCGATAGCGCGCGATAGAGTAAATGTATCTTACCGGAAAATTCGAGCGCGCCAGGATTAAAAACGGCCTTAGATTCCCACGGATGTTTCTCATCCGGAACAAGAATTGGGTTGTGCGGACCACGGGCAAGATGCCAATCTTTTTCCGTCTCCGGTGACATTGTTTTAACAAGGTCGTCGAGGTTTACGCGGGCAATACAAGAACTTGTGTCGGCGGCACCATAATAGATAACGAGATTATCACCATCAACGAACGCACCCGAAGGAAAGGTAACATTCTGCACGTATCCGGAAAGCTCATACGGTTCCTCGGGCACGAGAATCGGCCCCTTGGTGCGCGCGATAATTTTACGCGGGTCATTCAAGTCAAGCAACACAGCTTCTACGCCAAAAGTACGCGGAAGATTATTGAATGAACCGAAATAGTACTGGATGTGGCTATAAATGAGCAACCAGCCATATTTTGTCTTAATCGGTGCCGCCCCCACCTCAACTTGATCGTAATCAGTTCGGCGCAGGTTAATGGCGTGATCACCAAGCTCGGTATGCCACTTGTTCCAAAAATCAGGAGACCACAAGTCTTCTTTTTTATCAAATTGGGCAATGGCCATGCGTGCGGCGCCACTGTCGGTATAGGCGGAAAAAATGACGGTCATCTTTCCATTTATACGCTCCGGAAAAAGGGCCATGGCTTTTGAGTTAAATGGCGTGACCAGATGTCGCTCGTCTACTTTGCTTAAATCTTTCGACAAAGCTACAGCCACTTTTATGCCTTCCGAGACAAATGGATACTGTGAGAGGGCGGTGTAGAAAATATAGTGCGTTCCTTCGAACGTAGTGATGCGTGGGTCTTCACAGCCAAACTGTTCCCACTTTTCTTTCGGCACAATGAAGCGCTCGCGTTTTTCGAAATGGTTGCCATCGCTCGATTGAGCGTGGCCAATGACGGAAATGTTCTGCGGAGTAGAAAGCGGGTCGGGCAGTGACATGGCACGGTAAAACACGTGGGTAGTGTCACCAACCCTCACTGGCGACCAATTGAAAGTGGCCATGCCTTCCCACGGATGGGTATGTTCGGGAATGAGAATAGGATTATGCTGTGAGCGTCGAACAACAAACATGGTTATTTTTTCTTACCTATATACATTTTGATTTTTTTCTTTCCACTTATTGCAAGGGCTATGGAACGCATGCACCCATCATCAATATCTCCTTTCATTTTTTTCAAACCTTTTCTACCCATAGTACCTCCAGGTAAAACGACGGGGAACAAATATTTTTCTTTCTGAATCATGGAAAGAGTGTTTTTCAAAATACCGGGAATTGCTGTTCGCGCGTGGCCCTTAAACTGTTTGGACTTATTTGCAAGCGCGCGTGCAACGAAATCTGCTGTCTCTGACAATGAGCCACGAGTCCATGCGAGTGGTAGTTCCCCGGCCTTTTTCCACACCCCAACTTCATCCGTACGAACAGTCCCAACATACCACTGCGTTTTATTATACGCCCTGAAACGTTTTGCCCACTCACCATTAATAATCATGTCGAGCAAATGTTCCGGCAGTTCTAAAATAACTCTCTTTGCATGAGCTATTCTTTTATAATAAATAGCTTGAGATATGTCGCTGGTCTGTTTTTCTTTGTATTTGTGATGACTGACAAAATCAGAAATTACGAAACTTCTCTTCACCTCAATTGGCTTAACTTTTCGCAAAAGTTTCATATTTTACCGGCCAATTTAACGTCTTAGCGTAGCTCGGCGTTTTAGACTTACCGCACCGTTAGCAACAAGTTCCTTAAGGAAACTATCTAGGTGCACCGTGGCCACGCACGTTACCTTGTCCGCCCCACCATAGTAAACGAACAATTCTTCACCCATAACTACCGCTCCGCAAGAATAAATCACACCGGATTTGTAACCTTCGTTTTCGTAACACTCATCGGGGGCGAGAATGGCTTTTTTGGCGCGGTATAAAACTTTGGTCGGATCATCTTTATCTAAAATCATAGCACCGAGTTTGTAACGATTGGGGTCTCTGTCATCCATACCGTGATAGAGTACCAGCCAGCCGTATTTGGTCTTAATCGGCGCTGGGCCGACACCGCGCACGAAACTGTCCCAAGCTCCTCCGGCATCCGCCCGCCGACCAACGTGACTGCTTCGGATAAACTTGGTCACACCATCGAGTTCGTCTAAGCTATCGAAATAATCAACACGAACCTCCGGCGTCAGACTGTGTAGGATAGCGAATTTGCCGTTTATTTTTTCCGGAAAAAGCACCCAGTTTTTATGAATCTCGCCGGGTGGGGAAATTATCACCGGCTTGCGCCAATTCCAACGTCGTGCCAGAAAATCATCCAGACTGATAGAACTTAGAGCCATGCGCACGGAGCCCCAGCCGTCAAATGCCGTATATATGATATATACCCTGTCCCCAATCAAGGTTAGACGCGGGTCTTCACAGCCACCATTCCAACCGCCACCGGAACAGTAGGGAATTTGGTAATCCAGCGAAGCGGTGGGCACGGCGTGTCCGATGGTGTAGCAAGGTTGGGTTAAGCGTTCGTCAATGGATAGGCCGTCGTCGCTTCGGGCATAACCGAGACGCGAAACGTCATCAGTCCCTATGGCTCGGTAAATAATGTGCACTTTTCCATCCGCGTGAAGAGCGGTGGGGTTAAATGTGGCCTTGGCTTCCCAATGATTGTCGTAACTTGGTTCAATAATCGGATTGCCTTCGTGTCGGGCAATTACACTCTTTGCTTTGGCTTTTCTTTTAGCTCGAAGTTTCGCAGGTACTTTCTTGGCTGGCTTGCGTACCACCCTTTTCACTGGCTTTTTCGTTACTTTTTTTGTTTTCTTTTTAGCTGCGGCCATATTTGTCTTCTAGGCGAACAATATCGGTCTCATCAAACTGTCCAAAACTTATTTCTAAAAATGAAACATCACCCTCGAGCGCTTTCAAACGGTGTTTTGTATTGGCGGAAATATAAAACTCCTGATTCACTTGTGCCGGAATTGTGGTATCTCCCACGGTTACTTCCGCCTTCCCTGATAGTATACACCAAAACTCATCCCGTTTCTTGTGGTACTGCAAACTAAAGGCTTTGCCCGCATTTACCGTAATAATCTTTACGGTTACCGGCTCATTTTGCGTAAGTTGGCGAAATCCGCCCCACGGGCGCCTATCCACAATAATATTGTGAGGATTATCCATGGAAACCAGTATACTCCCATATTAAACCCCCTGCAAAAAAGTTATACAGGGTCTTGGTATGATATGATTAGTGCTGTCCCTTGAGCGACAAGATTTTCTGCATCAGCATGTCTGCCGGAAGAAACGTGCCCTTTAGCGGTACGTAATATGTACCGCTAACCCTACTTTTGTCAGCCGAAATGGGCATACCGCTCTCTTGCAACATCTCGTGGTCGTTGTAATTATCTCCAATAGCCATAACATTTTTCTTCTTCAGTTTCAAAATCTTAAGCAGATGTTGCAATCCGATAGCCTTGGTCTGATCTCTCCTGATGCCTATATCGTACGCCTCGCCGTTCCATACGGTGTAGAGATTCTTTTTCCGTTGTACGATTTTTTCGATCGTCTTGATTCGTTTGGTACAGTGAATGGTAATAATAAATTCTTTTGGCTCGAATCCTTTGACATGCCGGTTCCTGCGAGTAATCTCTTTTAGTTTTGGCAAGATACTTCGCAAATGCTTAAAACTATTTACGTGTTGGAAAATTTTCCCGCCATACCATGTCGCACTACCATTTTCGTACGTCAGACTAACGAATGGCAACACTTCTCTGAACATTTCCTGAAGCATATACAAGCCTCGACCGGAGCTTATATTCACCAAAAACTTTTTCTTATGAAGCGCACGTATTTGATCGATCTGTTTTTGGGCAATGACTTTTGTTTCCAGGGTGGTAGTGTTGCCTACTTGTTTTATTTTTGTGCCACGCGGCACGAGCACACCGTCCACGTCAAAAACAATCAGTTTGATTTGGGCAAGTTCTTTTTTTGAAAGTTTCTCTATTGGTTCTATCGGGTGCATATGATACTACGATCGAACATTATAAGTTTACCTGCTCGGCTATTATACTCCAAATACCCGCGAGCTGAAAAGGCAAAAGTGTGCGCAATATTTGCGATAGCATGGGATTGTGCACAAATGCTCCATCAACCGCACCGTGTACTTTTTAAGTAGCTTGCTGGAAACCCAGCTTTCTGGCTGGAGTAAAATATCCGTCCTCGGTGTTTCGCGCACATGGGCGGGGAGGAGGGGTTTATTTCCCTTTTGTACTATTTGTTAATTTAGTTAAATTAGCAAATAGATTTTCACACGAACGTTCCTCTCCATTAAACCATTCGTTCTAGTGGTTCAGTGGAGAGAAAAGCATAAGAAATTAAGATAAATAATCAAGTTTCTTTTGCCCCGCCACTCCCCTCTCCTTTGGCAAAAATGTGTGCCAAGGCAAGCTCGAGAGGAAGTTGCTTGATGTAAGCCAGATGAATGTCACCGTAGGCAATGAGAAGTTCTTTCAAAATGGCCGGGATTTTATCCGCTCCGGGTTTTTTCACTAGGGTTGTGTAAAAATTGAATTCTGATTGGGAAAGTTCGTGCTCCAATTTTTTCTTGATATCAGGCGCAAGCAAAATGAGCAGAGCTAGGCGAAAATTGCGCATAAGCATTTTGGCCAATGTTTTGGTATCAACATTTTGTCCGGAAAGAGTTTCCAGAATAGCAAAAGCTTTCTCTTGCGTGCCACCAACCAGTTCGGCGACCAGTTGGTGCACAAGCTCCGTACGCGGAGCACCGGTAATCTTCTCCACTTCATCTACCGTAATTTTTTTATCCGAAGAAAAGGTAGCTACTTTCTGCAACATACCAAGCGCGTCACGAAACGATCCTTCGCCCAGAAGCACAAGCAGGTTAAGTGATTCTTTGTCGAGATGTAATTTTTCACTCTTGGCCACTCGGGAAATAACCTCACGTACCTCTTCATCGCTCGGTGTGTGAAAGGCGAAGACCTGACAGCGCGAGAGGATAGTCTCGGGAATTTTGTGCGACTCAGTAGTGGCAAGAATGAAAATAACATGTCGCGGCGGCTCTTCAAGGGTTTTCAAGAGCGCGTTCCATGCTTCTTTGGTAAGCATGTGCGCTTCATCTATTATGTAAACTTTATACTCGGAGTTAAATGGCAGTGTTTGCACGCCGTCGCGAATTGCGCGAATTTCGTCGATACCGCGATTACTCGCGGCATCTATTTCGTAAATATCGCTTGGTGCCGTGCCAAGGTCTTTGGCGAAGATGCGAGCGATAGAAGTTTTACCCGTGCCACGCGAACCGGCGAAAATATAGGCATGAACAATGCGCTTCTCCCTGATGGCCGCTGTGAGCACTGAAACTACGTGGTCTTGGCCAACCACTTCACTGAATTTTTCCGGCCGGTATCGGCGATAGAGGGCAAGTTCTGATGACATGTGTACAGTATATCACCATAATTAATATGGAAAAGGTTACTCACGTGGACCTATGAAGCCATCGGACCGGTACAGAAACGGAGTCCACCATGAATCGTTCCATCTTTGTCCGGCCGGACAGAGATGGAACGATTTTTTTCTTTTTGAGCCCTCGGAAGGTCAAACCTTCTCCCGCGAGACCTTGGGAGCGCGTATCAAAAAGAGTCACTCCCCGCTATAGCGATTTTTCTAAGAATAAGGCCCTCCGAGTCAGGTCGGAAGGTCTTGGAGGTCTAGGGCGTACTGGGACTAGCGCTCACGAGCCCATGGAAATCTTGGAATCTGGAGCGGGCGCCTTTTGAACAGAAGGCTCGCTGTACGAAACCCCTCGAGGAAGGCAATTAATTCGCCTTCACTTGAGAAGATTCTGACCGTCCTCCCGGCAGGCTCCCAGGAACACGTTACCCAGAACTGATGGCGCACGTGCTCCCGACCACTCACCAGTTTGTGCTCGCGGTGCTCTTGCACGGTGCTCACTCGGGAGATAAGAATACTTCCCCGACGAAACCATCCTCGGGAAACACCTATAACCATATAATCGGTCTTTACGCCGACCGCTTCCACATGAAGCACGAAAACCTCCTTCCCTCTGTCGCCATAATACTCTGACTCTTGAAATTGTCTACATACTTTGAATTACGAAACTCCCTAAATTTGATATTATATGCAAAGAGCCCGCCTAGGGCGGACTCTTGCTAAGATGAAAACCTTCATCAAAATATAT
>Ga0209541_10006579_pt1 | contig 19753 bp, 20 predicted proteins | sample RifCSPlowO2_01_FD_184027 | JGI IMG/M metagenome (GOLD analysis project Ga0209541, IMG submission 184027) | Groundwater microbial communities from Rifle, Colorado - Rifle CSP2_plank lowO2_0.1 (SPAdes) (version 2) | ecosystem: Environmental > Aquatic > Deep subsurface > Groundwater | place... | reverse complement strand
CACAATATAAATCTGAGATTAGGGACTTTATCGTCTTGTATATTCCAGAAATGAAAAGCGTAATAAAGTAACTCCATAGAAATTTATCAGTTAAAAACCCAATCATGGCCGTTTAAATATTTATGGCAAAGAATTTTAATTATTATAATTTTACTAATGCTATCTTTCACTAAATTTAAAACCCTCCCTCACTTATAAAAGAAATGCCATTGCTATACCCCGTTGCTGCCGCCGTTTTGCAGGCCGCATCACAGACAATCGACAAAGTAACGCTGAATGTAAAAAGAGTGACTTACAAGGTATACAACGTCATAAGCTTCCCGTTAATTTTCTTCTTCACGCTAATCGCTTTCTTAATATTCAGGCCTGCTCTTTCTATGTCTCAATTCACGACATTAAACACTATTTTGATAACTGCAGCGATAGTTCTGGGCGTAATAACAAATGCAATTTATTACAAAGCGCTAAAAAACGACAAGCTAAGCGAAATGCAGGCAATCGGGCTGCTGTCAAAAATACCCCTTATAATTTTTGCAGGAATTTTCTTCATCGAAGAAAGAAATTACATCACAATGATTTTGGCTTCAATAGCCGCATTATCCCTGATTTGGTCACACTGGGAAAGGCACCATTTCCACGTCGCGAAACGGACATGGCCCTTCTTAATCTGGGTCTTGATAGTCTCGCCATTCGGAGGAATTATAGCAAAAGAACTCCTAAAAACTTTCAATCCAATCTCCCTGCATTTAGTAACAAGCTTCTTTCAGGCAATAATTTTCTTCTCAATTTACCGCAAAAATCTTAAATCTGTCCCGAAAAAAGCAGTAGCTCTTTTGCTTCTGACAAATCTTCTTACATCTGCCGCATGGATTTTGCAATACTTTAGCTATCAAATATCCGGGATCGTCTTCACCGTCCTAATCCTTTCTCTCCAGCCCCTCTTAATTTATTTCACCTCAATATTTTACCTGAAAGAAAAACCGAATAAGAAAAAAATAATTTCATTCATAATAATTCTTCTGGCAATAATCACATCGCAGATAATATAAAATTAAATCCCGCTGATTTTTAACTCATCTAAAATTCCCTTAAAATATTGATTATGTCCTGGCTCTCCCCATCCAATCCAAACTTGTTGTGAGACTATTGGCATTGAGCCATTTTTCTGAGCAGAGCCCTCTAAATTATCATTCAAGTAAATATTAACACTTTTGCCGTCGTAGGACATCTTTATTTTATACCAAACATTTTGCTCAAGTTCAGTTGTTCCCCTCACATGTTTCCAAGAGTTTCCATTTCCACTATCAGCATAAACTCCTCCTTCAACTTTGTTATCCCTAATAGCCAGAAAGTAAGGGCCATTCTTCGATATAATCATTCCATCATCCGCAGATTTTCTTTTTACATAAGCTTCTAAATTTACTTTATTGACTAAATCAACAGAAGGCGTTTTTAAGATATTTATTTTATTTTCAAAACCATCAAGTTCTAATGCTGTTCCTGATATGCCGTCATTCGTCCAACTTACATTTCCAATTACCACACCATTATTACCATTATTTGTTTCGTCGTATATAAAAGAACCATTTCCCTCGTCAAGTTTCCAGTAAGTTACTAAATTGCTCTTCGTATTATTTGACGGATGGCAAATTCTGACATTGTCATAATCCATATGAACAAGCCCATTATACCCTGTTCTTGTTCCAAAACCAAATGTGTGTTTATTTCCTGGAGGCAACGGAAAACCTTGAATTTTTATGATTTCTCCATTAGGATTTTTTACAATTATTCTTATGTCATTTCTCCTGAACTTAACTTCAACTTTATATTTTCCAAATTCATTTCCTCCTTGTTGCACCTCATTCCAATAGCCAATCAAGCCCCACCATTTAGTTTCACCATCTATATCGATGTAACTAATTCTATTTCCTTCTCCGCTTTTATAATAAAGGTCGAATTTTATAATATCTTGCGACTTAAAATCTTTATTTAACAGTTTTAGTGTAACTCCTCTATCTTCTTGAGTTAATTGAGCAGTATGATATTCATTTTCTCTTTTATCCAAATAATGCTCATTGACAAACAAATTATTCATATCACTTCCGGGAATTTCTTCCCATCTTGTTATATTTAATTCGTCTTCTGAGAAGTCATCATATAAAACACATTCGTAGGCAGAAACAACATTTAATAAAATGCTAATTAAAAAGAAACTAAAAATAAATAATAAGTATCTTGGTTTATACATTTGAAAATTAAATAATCTTACTATAAAAATGCTCTTATTTCCTCTTCAGATGCACATCAATCTGAGGGAAAGGAATTGAAATTCCTGCCTTGTTGAGCGCATTGTAAATCCGCGTGTTGGCTTCATCAATCGCTCCAAATCTGTCTTCAAAACTTGCAACATAAAAATACGTCTTGAAGTTCAGAGAAGACTCGGCCATCTCTGTAAATCTGACAATCGGTTCCGGCTCTTCAACTACGTTTGATATTTTTTTAATCTCGCTTAAAATTAATTTCTTCACTTTGTCAATTTTTGAGCCATAAGCAACGCTAAATTGAATTACAACTCTTGCCTTCGGTTCCGGCAGGGAAACATTCTGTATTCTGCTGTCAGCGAGCTTGTTGTTTGGCACTATAAACATTTCATTGTTAAAAGATTTTATTTTGGTGCTTCTTATTCCGATTTTCTCAACAATGCCTTTTGTCTCACCGTCGAGAACTACCCAGTCCCCGACTCTCACGCTCTTGTCAAGAATCATTGAAATTCCTGAAAAAACATTGCTCAGAACTGGCTGCAACGCCAAGGCCACTGCAATTCCTGCAACTCCCAAAGCGCCGAGAATTGGCAGGACTTTTATTCCCCACAAATCCAAAATATAAAGCAAGGCAAGAATTATCAAAAAAAATCTTAGAACACCAAGAATTAAATGAGTCAGTGTGTCGTCTATTTTAGTTCTTGATTTAGCGGAAATTTTCTTTAGACCTGAAATTAAAAAAGTATCAACGATAACATAAATAAGGTAAGCAACAGCCAAGAAAATAACTGAGTAAATAATTTTGCTCAGATTTCCTTCGAACGTCTCGCTAATCGCGAGTTCCAAAAGTGCCACGCGCAAACCAATCAGAAAAGCAATAACCGTCAGGGAAAAAGAAGATTTCTTTATTATGATATCATCAATCTCCGTTTTTGTTTTTGAAGTCATTTTTAAAATTGCTCTCTGAAATGCAACCAGACCGAATCTAAGAAGAACAATAAGAGCCGCAAAAACTATCAGCGCCCTCAGGTAAGAATTAGACACATAATTCTCAAGCAAAAAAAGGTCTCCGAAACTCATAGATTAAATTAAAGATGATCATTTAAATTATTTTCGGCTAAAATAAACTTTTACAGCTAAAAACATAAATTAAAAAACTCTGTTTAACTGAAAAAGAAATGAGCAATACTTCGCAAAATAAAACAAAAAACAAGCTTGCCACCGCGATTTATTTTCTTTCAAGCATAATCTGGCTTAATATTCTGGAATCGTCGCTGACAACAAATTCAGTCGGAGTCGCGTTCATAATAGCAACAGTTTACGGGATAATTTGCATAAGCAAGAAATCGAAATTTCTCTTCTAGCCTTCGGTATCCTTATTTCCCTTTTCCGTCAGCAAATCCTCCTCACTTTCCCAGAAGGCGTAAATAGTGTAGATAAACCTCAGCACAATCTCAACAGCAAAGATAACAAGAATGTAAGACAAAATATTTCTAAATGAATCAGCAAGACTGGTCAGAGTATTCAAAGAGCCGATGAAATTGAAGTCGCCGGGGCTAAGAAGAAAAACAGAAAGCGTTATGAACGGAAATAGTTTTCCTAATTCCTTTGAAATTTCCCCGTTGTAGTAAGCAAGAATTCTGATTGCAGTAATTAAAGCCGCAGAAATAAATAAAACTTCCCCTAATGTCCTCTGCTTTGCAATTAAAACCAAAACAAAAAACAGCCCCGCAAACCAGAAGATAATAAGTAAGGGCATAATAATGATGTACTCGACAAAATACAAAAACACAGCAAAAAGCTTTCCTTCAAGAGGATGAGATACGTTATTGTATCTCTTCAAATCTAATTCTATAAGGTTTCTTCTCGAAGTCGAGCGGTAAAACTGCCAGATAAACAAAGATGCAACAACCAAAACCAATGCGAGGAACAAGACATTAAAAGCTAAATTAGTATTAGTAAAAAAACTATCATAAAAACCAGTAAAAAACTCACCAACCTCTCCTACCATGCCAAAAAAAGAAATTCATAGTTTATAATACTTGCCTCGTGTTAATTACAGCCCATAAATTAAATTTCTTTACATTTTGAGTTAATTAATCAAGGCTACACCCCACATAAACAATCTTTAATCTTTTTCTAATAAAAGGAGGTCGGGGCATCATTCAAATAAGATAAATTTTACTGCAATTTATATTAACAGTAGAACTCCTTAAGAAAATCCTACGGTATGTGTCCGTTAATCGAAAAAATTTTATACAGCATATTTTCAGTTGCAAGGTTTATTTACATCTTGATAACTTTTATATAGAACATTTATCTTTCTAAATAATGATAGACATAAAACTCATCAGGGAAAATCCGGAGCTGGTAAAGAAGAACATAAAAAAGAAGTATCAGGAAGAAAAACTTGTCCTCGTTGATAAAATAAAAAAGCTCGACATTGAATGGAGAAACCAGAAACAGCGCGCCGACAAACTCCGCCATGAAAGAAATAAAATTTCTCAGGAAATTTCAGAAGCGAAAAAAAAAGGCAAACCGACTGCCCAATTAATGAAAAATGCAAAGCAAATTCCGAAGAAAATTGAAGAGACAGAAAATAAATCAAAAAAAATCCAGGAAGAAATTAAAGCAATGCTTCTGAAAATCCCGAATATAATTCATCTATCCGTTCCCATCGGAAAAACAGATAAGGACAATGTTGAAATAGAAAAAATCGGGACTCCAAAAAAATTTTCTTTCGAACCAAAGACACACCAGGAAATAGTGGAAAACCTTGGCGTAGCTGATTTTGAAACATCCGCAAAAACATCAGGCAACGGATTTTACTATTTATTCGGAGACTTGGCTTTATTGAATCAGGCACTGATAAGATTCGGGATAGAAACCATGGTCAAGCACGGCTACGTTTACACCGAAACTCCTCTTATGATTCGCAGGAATATTTTAGAGGGCGTTTACTCAAAAGCTGAAATAGAGCAAATGTCTTACAAAATAGACGGAGAAGACCTGTATCTCATAGCAACTTCAGAGCATCCATTAATAGGATTGTTTATAGACAAGACTTTGAGAAAAGAAGACCTTCCTGCAAAACACTCTTCTTACTCAATATGCTTCAGAAAAGAAGTCGGCTCGCACGGCATAAACGAGAAAGGACTGTTCAGGACGCATCAATTCAATAAAATAGAAATGGTTGTGCTGTCAAATCCCAAAGATTCTTACAAGCTCTACGATGAAATGCTGAAAATCTCAATAGACATTTACAAAAAACTCGGAATCCCCACTCGTGTTTTAGAATGTTGTTCCGGAGATTTGGGAGATTTGAAAGCAAAATCATGCGACCTCGAATTCTGGAGTCCGGTGGAAAAAGCGTACAAAGAAATCGGCTCTTTAACAAATATGGAAGAAGCGCAGGCAAGAAGACTAAACATCCGTTTTCTCAACGAAAAAAACGAAAGACAGTTTGTTCACACTTTAAACAACACAGCGATTGCAACATCGCGCGCACTCAGAGCAATTTTAGAAAACCACCAAAACAAAGACGGCTCAGTTAGCATTCCCGAAGTCCTGCAGAAATACATGGATGGGAAAAAAGTTATAGGAAAGTAATTATTTCTTCCAAGGACAAAGTCCAAGAGCCTGCAAGACGTGACAAGAAATTCTAAAAGAATTTCGCAGAGTTAGAAAAAAGATTTTTATAATCGCACCTATTAATTTGGTTATGGTTTATTCTATTTATACAACTAAAAGTTTCGATAGAGAAACGGGAAAATTAACAAAAAATTATCAAGTAAGAATACAAAAAATATTTTTACAACTAAAAGAAAATCCTTATGTTGGTGACCAACTACAATACAAACATTTAAGAGAAAAAAGAATAAAGGAAAAAAGAGTTTATTATTTAGTTTATGATGACTTACAAGCCGTTCTTGTTGTTGCAATAAGTGTAAAGAAAAACCAGCAAGCAACTATTAATCACATAATTGACAACTTTGATGAGTATAAGGAATATTTAAAAAGGTTATTGAAAGAAAACTAAGCAACCCTTCTTATTCTGCCTGCTTTAACATCTTCCAAGCTTTCTTTAAACTGTCTGACTAAATCAAAATCTATTTTTTCTAATTCTCTAAGCCTTGCTATTTGGTGCTTCATTCTTTCGTATTCTGTTTTTGGTATGTTTATCATTTCCATAATCTGCCTAAACAGTCGCAATTTTTAAGCCTTTCGGAAAGCGTTTCTGGAATATTCATTGTTTTAAAAATAATCTTTGCGAAGCAAAAAGAAATTACTTCTTAGTCTGCTGTTGCTTGACCGAACTCTGAAAGAGTGAGGCAAGAGTGGAGCAAGAAGCGACCTCGTGAGTTTTAATTTTTCTTTCGGGGAGGGGTGTGGAAGCGACCACTATTTTATTAGAGAGATTGCCCGCCCGCTTTTTGTTTCTTTTTTCTAAAAAGAAGATGGGGGAGTTTCTATTTTGCTTCTTTTGTGAAAAGAAGTGTTTTTAAGTTTTGAAAATGTGATTTGAGTATGGCATTCAAGAAAGGATATACTCCTTACAACAAGGGGAAGAGTTCTTGGAATAAGGGCATTCCTATGCGAGAGGAGTCTAAAATAAAATTAAGTAATGCCCTAAAAGGTAGGACTTCATGGAGAAAAGGTATTCCTGTTTCTGAGGAAAATAAAAAAAGACACTCTGATTTTATGAAAGAATATTATAAAACTCATAAGCATCCAATGTTAGGTAGAAAACCTTCCAAAGAATCTATAGAAAAAGCAAATGAATCTAGAAAGAAATTAATGCTTAACCCAGAATTTAGAAAGAAATTAAGCGAGTTTCATAAAGGACAGATTGCTTGGAATAAAGGAAAAGTAATGCCTAAAGAGATAAGACAAAAGATGCACAGGATAACAATAGAAGATATGCGAAAAATTGCAGAAAGTAGAAGAGGAAAATGTTTGTCTAAAGAATACGATGGCTCGGGAAATAATTTAAAGTGGAAATGCGAAAAAGGTCACGAGTGGGAAGCGACACCTCACAACATAAAAAAAGATAAATGGTGTCCAATATGTTCTACAAGAATAGGCGAAAAGATATGCAGAAGTTACTTTGAAACTTTTTTCAAAGAGAAATTCTCTAAAGAACACCCTAACTGGATGAAAGGTCTCAAAAACAAAAATCTTGAATTAGATGGATATTGTAAAAAATTAGGCTTGGCATTTGAATATCAAGGAGAACAACATTACAAGCCCATCCATTATTTTAACAGAAATTTTAGTTTGAAAAAGATTAAGCAACATGATAAATTCAAAGAACAGAAATGTTTAGAAAATGGTGTTAGATTAATACAAGTTCCATATCATACAGATTATGAAAAATTAGGAAAGTGGATTGAAGAGGAATGTAAAAAAGAGGGATTTAAGCCTATAATAAGTACTGAAAAAATAGATTATAAGACTTTTGATGTTTATTCTTCTAAAAGATTAAAAGAAATTCAAAATATTGCAAAAAGTAGAGGTGGGCAATGTTTATCAGACGAGTATATTAATGTAAACACCAAACTAGACTGGAAATGCGAGAAAGGCCACCTATGGAAAGCTGTGCCTAGCAGTATAAAAAACGGAACTTGGTGTCCTGTTTGTGCTGGTGAAAGAGCAAGGTATGACTGGAAAAATCAATCTGGAACTGCATCGGAATTTCAGAAGAACGAATTAAACAATCTTCGAGATTTGGCAAGAACTAAAGAAGGGGAATGTCTGTCTAATGAATATATAAATAATTCAACTCCTCTTCAATGGCGGTGTAAGAATGGACACATTTGGAAAGCGAAATCTGGGAATATTAAAAGTGGAAAATGGTGTCCTAAATGTGCTTATGAGCATGTAGCCAGTTTAAAAAGAGGTAATATTAAGGATATGCAAGAGATTGCAAAAAGTAGGGGTGGAGAATGTTTATCGGCTAAATATATTAATGTAGATACTAAACTAAAATGGCGGTGCAAACAAGGGCATATATGGGAATCTGTTCCAAGTAGTATAAAAAACGGAACGTGGTGTGGTAAATGCTATAGGGATAAAAAAAGAAAATTAATTTGATATAATCGGTGTAAGCCGACAATTTATCCAAGGAACTACAAGCAATCTCTCACTATCTTGGGTAGGCGAAGCCAAGCGACATTCAATTCGCAGGAAAAACCCTTGAGAACTAATTCTGGTGTAAACTATGTTACACTTCATGGTTTACTTACATATAACTTACTACCTTAAAATTTAAAAGAGCCATTAATACTACATTTACTGAAGCAATCAGCAAGGAAAAATGAAGAAAATACTTTCGATTTACGACTTTCTAAAAGAAATGGGAGGTTTAGAGAGAGTTATGTTCTTCCAAGCAAATAAGCTTAAAGACAAATACGATATTGAACTTTTATTCGGTTATATATCTAATAAAGATAAAGAAAAGATTGTAGAAGAATTAGAACTGGAAAAAGATATCAAAATAAGCCAGTTAGGTAAGATAAAAAATGAATATTTCCAGCTTGCATCATTCCTCTTGACTCCTTCTAGAATTAAAAAGATTAACTCTGATCTAATTATAAGTCACAGTTTTATGGCATCAAGGATAGCCTACAAAAAAAAGAAGAAAATGGGTACACCTTACATAGTAGTCTTATATCATCCCCCAAACTTCTTGTATTCTGATGTAAAAAACTGGGCAAACAATCCCTCAAGATTTCTCGCCAAAATACTAGGAAAAACTTTTGGAAAGATTCTCAAAAAGTTAGACGCTAACTATGTAAAAAATGCAGACATGGTCCTTGCTATCAGCGATTATACTGCCGGAAGAGTCAGAAAAATATATCATGTTGAACCAGAAATAGTCTATCCCCAAATTTCCAACTTTTTTAAATTAATTCCGGAAAATTCCAAGAGAAAATTTTTAAAAGATAAAGGAATAAAAAATAAATTCTCACTAGCTCATGGAAGAGTCATCCCAGACAAAAATTATAAAACTCTTCTTAGAATAATCAAAAAGTCTGACATTGATTTAATAATCTCTGGAGGAATTACGGACATATACAAAAAAGATCTGGAAGAAGAAATAAGAAAACTAAAATTAAAAAATAAAGTAAAGATATTAGGTAAAATCTCAAGAGAGGATTTATTAGGTTATTATAACACTGCCGAGCTATTTTTAATGCCTGCTGAAAAAGAGGACTTCGGACTTACAATGGTCGAAGCCTTGGCTTGTGGTTGTCCAGTAGTTGCTTGGAATGACTGTGCTGGACCATCCGAAATTATAAATGAAAGCAACGGTTTTCTGGCAAAACCATATGACTTAAATGATTTTTCCTTAAAGATAAAAGAGGGTCTTGAAAATAGGAAAGACAGGAGGAAAGTAGCGCTAACCGTCGAGAAATTCACTGAAAAGCAAGTCGCAAAAAAATTTCGACCATTAGTTGACAGATTACTCAATTCCTAATTATCTCATAAACAAAAACATCCTGTTTTACATCCACCAATTTAAATGTTAAATCACCAAACTGTTTTTCCTGGAGTATATTTTGTTGTCCCGTTTGAAAATTAATCACTGAATCCATAAATGGAATTACCCAGAGTGTTGTTTGACCCCCTTGTGTCTGTTCAACAGCCATCCAAACAGGATAACTCGATACTCTATTCTCATTAAATGAAATTAAAATATATCTTGCTTCCGGAGTTTGTTCTATCTTCTCTAACATTGCTTCAAGATGTTGCTGAGATTTTGGGTCTTCATCTACCCACTCTCTGGCGTGAATCGTGCTCCTTTCTGAATAATACTCGACCTGAGGTTGCCCCAAGGTTATTATTTTATCCCCAGGATTAGAAATTTCTTTCAAAGTTAAACTTGCTTCCCTTATGCCTTCATACGAACCAGCTTTTCCTCTTATTACCAAATCTCCATGCTGAATTTCATAATACCCTCCAGCCCCAATTAACACCACTAAAAGAACCACTTTAAGATGTTTATTATATTTTCCAGAGTATTCTGATATCACAATTGTCGCCTTTGCTATGGCTACAAAAGATGCGAAAGCAAGAGGGAAAAACCACCTATCCTCTCCAAACACATTGGGAATTCTTAGAACATAAATAAAAAACGCCAAAGTCAGAATTATCGATAGGACATTGAAAAGATCTGCTTTAGTTGATCCTCCACTATTTCTAATATGCCTATAAGAAAGAACTAATCTCACAATCATAATTGCAAATCCAATCCAAAACAAATACAGCAAGACGCTCGGTATTGAACCTAAAGAATTGAAATAAGAAGGAAATACGTCGAGAGTAATAAGATTAATTTTATTCTCAGGATGGAAATAACCTTGACTTACTTCTTCTATCTTAGATATAAAAATAAATTGCTCCGCAACAAAAAATAGAACTAAAGCCAAAACCAACCCAACCCAATTATATTTATCTTTTACTATATTCTTAACCTTCCTCGTGGAGAACATATACACTAAGAAAAACAAACCAAACAGAAAATATCCTCTTCTAATAGTGTATGTAAGAATTGCCAGGAACACAGTAAGTGGAATTGCCCAATTAGGATTTATCTTTCCAAATATCTTTTGTTTGTTTTCATACCCTTGCCAAAATACATAAATAGCCAAAAGACCTGTAAAAAGACCGGGAACGTCGACGTGAAAGCGCATAGTGTTGAAGAGATGTGCCCAAAAAACAACCATAATAAAAGAAGCAATCAATCCAATTCTTTTATCTTTGTACATCTGATTTGAAATAGCATAAACTAAAACAATAGACAAGACAGATGGGACAACCTGAAGCAAGAATTTTACCATTGGCTCTGAGAAACCAATCTTGAAAATTAAAGCTACTAAAAAAGAATAAAGTGAATTATGCTCCGGCGTGGCAATCCAGCTTACAGGAAATCCTGCAAGATTTTTTGCGTAGGCTAAATAATCTGCCTCATCCCACCACAACGGCTGTGATTTTGTAATTGAAAAATAATATAACCTGATTGCAATTCCTAAAATAAGAATTAGAACGAAAATAAAGTTATGTTTATTCTTAAGCCAATCCTTTATCTTTTCAACCCTAACGTTCGCATTCTCATCTTCCATTTTATATCAAACTAAAGAGGGTTTTTATTGTTTTTCATTTGGTACTTTCAATCCTGACCCAAACATCTTTGTGACTTTTCTTCTTAAAATTAATATCTTTGTAAATTAAGAACCATAGGTAAACTCTAAACCCGAAGAGAAGAACCAACCAAAAAATTTCTTTCAAATTCATAGCATATTTCAAAACGCCAAATCCCCCAAGCGACTCTTTTTTGAACGAACGCATTTCTATTCCTGTAATCTTTTTTATTTGATTATATCCTCCTGCACTTCTTTTCTTCTGCTTAATCCAGTCATTTATCGTTGTGGGATATTTTACATAAACTTTAGAGTTAGCAGAATAAGATATTTTAAAACCCCTTTCATAGATTCTTTGGGATATAAAACCATCATCGGAAAGAATATCTTTTCTTAAACTTGGAAAGATATCTTTTCTTATAGCAAAAAGATAGCCTGAACAAAAAAATCTCCTGCCAATTTTCAAAGATTTTCTTCTCCTTTCGTTAGCTATTGAAGTCAAGAGATGCGCCCAATATCCCAGCATATTCTTTCTTGAATTAATTGGAATAGGTCTTCCAGAAACTGCCCCCACCTTCGCGTCTTTCATTTCTCTTATTAAATATTTCAAAGAATCCTTACCAACAAAAACGTCTCCATCTGTCAAAATTAAAATCGCTCCCTTCGCCTCCCGCACAGCGAGATTTAGTGCGACTGGCTTTCCTTCTCCCTTATCTTTCAAGACTCTAACTTCTTTTATATCTAACTTCTTTGCCTCATCCAGAGTCTCTTCATCAGGCGCAACAACAATTATCTCGTCTGCAACTTTCTGCTCCGCAATTGAACTCACGGCTCTTGCTATTGTTCTTGGTTCTTTAAAGGCAGTTATGATTACACTAATCTTTTGTCTCATCGTATGGAAATCCCTTCAACTCAAATTTTAATTCACGATTAATAATTAAATCCCGTTTTTGTTTGTCTTGTTTTTCTATTAACATATTATTTAGTTCTCCTTTTTTAAAATATTTAACTTGTTTTCATAAAGCCTCGTCGTTTTTTCCTCTATAATATCCCAGCTATAATTTCTTGCCTTCTCTAAATTATTTTCTGATATTTTATTCCATAATTTTTTATCCTCCAACAACTCAATTATCTTTTCTTTGAATCTTTTATTATTTCCATATTTAACGAGAAAACCATTTTCCCCATTTTTAACTTCATAAGGAATTCCGTTAACAGGAGAAGCAACCACCGGAAGCCCTGCAGCCATAGCTTCAAACAAAGTTAAAGGCAAACCTTCTCTGTAACTCGGCATTACATAAACGTCAGCCGATTGATACATTTTGATAATTTCTTTTCTGTCTCTTGTTTCCGGTAGAAGTATTATCTTTTTCTCGTCGTCAATCATTTCAATAATTTTCTTCTTCATTCCCTCATCTGGACCAAGCATAACAAAAGTCACTTTAGGATTTTCTTTCAAAATTAACTTGGCAATCTCAACAAATTTATCTGGACCCTTTGTAAAGTTAAGGCGCCCGAAGAACAAAACCATCTGCCCGTTTATTTTATGCCTTCTCTTAAAATCGTTATTCTTTATTCTAACGAGAAACTTTTCAGACATACCATTTGGGATGTTTATTATCTGGTTCTCTTTTCCACCAAATTTTTTTATGAATTCTTTTTCCCAAGGAGTTATAGTTATTACTTTCTTAACGTTCTTCAAAGCAAGTCGAGACAAGGTATTGTAACTAACTAAAATCCCGAGGTTCCCAATGAATGAACGTGGGGCATCACTCCAGGGACAATGAGTTGTGTGAATATGGGGAATTTTTTTTATTTTAGCAACCAAAGCAGAAATGACAAAATGGGGATGTGCAAATAAGTGGCTGTGAATCACATCAAAACTCCCATTCATTAACTTCGAAAAAAGAGAAGGCCAAAAAGTAGAGAAGTTAGCCATCTGAACCAAATATCTGCACCTATGTACTTTTATTCCGTCAATCACTTCATCCATAATGGGAATTCTTTTCTCTTTGTCCCAATCTGGCGCGAATACGTGAACCTCGTGTCCATTTTTAACTTGTCTCTTAGCCAGTTCCCTGACTACCTGCCCGACTCCTCCTATCGCCGGATAAAACTCTGGAGAGACATGTGCAATTTTCATTAAAATAGCGGTCAAAGAAGATTTATAAGGATTTAGTATCAATCAAAATTAGATTCAATAAAATTAGAAATATTTAAAATGGCTTCATTCTTGAGTGAGCAATGAAGAGCGAGAATGCACAAAAGTTCACAGAATACTACCGTAAGAAAAAAGTTACTGGGACTTATGACAAACAAAGAGAAGGAACTGCTTACAGAAGAAACAAGAGAAGAGTAGAACTAAGAATCTTCCTTGAGATGATAGATAAAAAGTCAGATGAGAAAGTCTTAGAATTAGGATGTAGTTCTGGATTCTTGACAGAGAAACTAGGGGAAGTCACTGCAATAGACACTTCGGAAGGAATGTTAGAAATAGCCCATAGTAAAAATCCTTCAGCAAAATGTATAAAAGCAGATATGTTCAAAATGCCCTTCAAGGACAATTCTTTCGATAAGATTGTAACAATGCGCGTATGGAACCACTTAGATAGAAATGACTTGGTAAGAGCCATAAGAGAATCTAAGCGCGTATTAAAGAAAGGGGGATTTCTTATTTTTGATGCAGAAGAAAAGTCCTTTCTAAGAAGGTTCGTAGGATTTTTCTACCAAATAATATTTAGAACAACAGGATATAAAATATATCAATATTCTTTAAGTGACATCAGAAGAATTCTGCACGAAGAAGGTTTTAGAATAGAAAGAACCAAATTCCTGAACCACCGAATTGGAAGGCAGATTATATTGAGAAACAAGAAATTAAACTAGGAATTATTACAAATTTCAATCAGTCTAATAGCTAAATTCTGGTGTCTGTCCTCTTCTAACTTTCTCTTTCTAACTGGAGGTAACCTTATGTATTTTTCTCCAGTTTTATCAACGTGTACTTGACTCTTCTCATAAGTACTATCTACTACATAAGAATGTTTCCAAGGAAACAACTTTATATGAAAATGTTCCTCTGGATGTTTAGACTTGCCATATACACCAATTCTAATTATTTCCTCCTCATTCTCCAAGCATCTTCTTTCTTCTTTCATTAGCTCAGTTATTGCTTTATTTAGTTTAGAGAAAGCAAGACCGTAATTTTTCGCTAGATCTTCGTCGGAACTTAAATCAGAGATATGCTTAATATGGGAGAGCGGCATTAATTGTACAGAAAAATCCTTCTCAACGTCGTCTATCGTCTTAGGAGACAAAGTAGCGTACCACCCATTTTTTTCATTTCCTTTTTTGTATATAACTATTGCTCCATAAACTGACCTGTCTCCAACATTTAACTTTGCTTCCTCGCAATGTATACATTCATCTTTCATGATACGATTTTGATATATTCTTTCCCTCTCCTTTCAGACAAATAAGTATCAAAATACCCTACCACTAATCTGTAGTACTTTTCCCCATATTTTGGGGTTACCTCTTCCAACAGTCCACTTGCCTCAATACTCTCACCAGAATAAACTATTCCAGAGTAATCTCTTGAATAAAAAACAACTTTTTTTATCTCTATATCTTCTGACCTCTCTCCAGAAATAATCTTAGAATCTGTAATTTCATAAAGACCCGGTCTGACACAGCTATTGTAGTGGTCTACAACTCTTCCAGATATAGTTGCTATTCCTAAAGATTTGTATCTTTCTTCACCCCATTTAAACCACACATCATCTGGCTCTTCAGCGGCAAAAATAACAAATAAGGTCTTTCTAAAAAAACCTTCAGATTTCTTTCTGTACATATTATTTATATAAATCTCCTTATCTTCTATCATAACTCTATGCCTCTTTCTATAGTGACTTTCCCATTGTTCATATGACTTCCATTCTAAATCCTTATCTTTGTTGTTGGTTAAAAATTTCATCAGCTTCCAGTAATTATCCTTGCCGTAGACTACAATATTAATATCTGACTTTTCTGGAGAATAATGACCCATCAATGTAGAATATGTTAATCCTAAATCGCTCAGTTTTAGACCACTTTTCAGCAAAAAAGACACTAGCCCTACAACTGACTCGAGGTGTGAGTCTAAATCAATTTTTGGCATATCCATTAACTCTTTAAGACCATCTCTAGGAAAATAAACCTTATCTACATTGCTTTCGGAGACTGCAAAGAAAAGAGGACTTTTTTCATACATAGAATTTTTTAGAATATATTGTGGGTAATGTCTTGAAAAGTCATCTATATACTTTTTCAAGGCATCCACATTAGTCCATAAGTCAAGTCTATTTACTTTTTTTCCTCCAATAAACCTTGATGGAAGAGAAATTCCGGAAATTTTTGTTGTTGGAATATATTTTGGTTTGACAATTATATATCCCTCAGGATGCTCATTAGAATAAACCTGACAATATAATCCATCTTTGGTTATTATTATAGAAGACTCCGGAAAGTATACCATCTTAACCTATTAATTTCTTTAAATACTCCTTCTCCCCTCTTTCGTTTGTATAGGCGTCAAAATAGCCTAAAACAATTTGTTGGAACTTATCTCCAGATTTTGTTTCTACTTCTTCTAACAAGCCCACGCATTCTACAGAATCTCCTTTTTTAGCCTGCAATATAAACGGTCTGGACCAAGTTACTATTCTCTTTATCGGTAGATCGGGATATCCTTTTAGGATTTTTGAGTCTCCTATTTCATAATATCCCGGGCGGACTATTGAATTATAATCCTCCAAGATCTTTCCACTCATTTTAACAGTCGCTAATGGTATATGTTTATCTTCCCAATCATACCAAACTTCTTCTGGTTCTTCTACAACAAAAATAGAAAACACATTTCCATCAAAAAATCCATCATCTTTCTTCTGAACCATATTAGCAACATATTCATTTTCATCAAAGTTTTTTGAGACTATTCTGTCCCTATAATATTTTCTCCAATCTTCCTCTGTCTTCCACCTCAAGCTCGGGTGCTCAGCTCTTTCAAGAAAATCCAGTATCTTCCATCCGTTTTCCTTTCCGTAGACCACTATATCTATATCCGATTTCCCAAGTGTATAGTTTCCAAGCAAAGTTGAATGGTTTATTCCTAATTTTTCTAATGCTACTCCGCTTTGTGATATTAATTCAATTAAACCTCTAACCGCCCTTAGATAATTATCAAGGTCACTTAATGGTATTTTTATCAACTCTCTAAGACCCTCTTTAGGATCATGAATTTTTTTTATCTTTTCTCTTGGAACCACTATAAACCAATTATCATGTTTTTCGGATTCATAAAAGTAATCGGGAAATCTTTTTCTGAACTCTGCCAAGTTATGGGCCGTAGCTTTTACATCAGTAAATAAATTAAATCTAAATAAAGCTTTTTCAAATAAGTATCTCTTCTTTAGATTCTTAAAACTTATTCCTTCTTCAGGAACATATTTAGGTTTGACTACTATCATTCCTTCAGGGTGAGAATTTGAGTAAACCTTGCATTGGATGCCCTCTTCTGTATCTATCAACAAAGATTCATAAAAATGTTCCATCTCTCCGAGAAAGTAAAATACTTTTTAAACTTACTGATTAGATTAAGCTTGCACATAAAATAGTCTTGCGCTAAATAATTTGAGTTTCACTGATGGGTTACTACCAATTAAAACTTTTCATCGGATTTTGCATTTATGTGCAAAGTCTAGTCAGCTAAACTTATTAAGTATGAAATCAATCATATATTTTATTAATCCTCCAATCAATAAGTCTGAGTTGCCTTATTGATTACTAATCCGAGATTTTTTTCTTGAGGAGAAATGAAAAGTAGTAGGCAAATGTTTATAAAACAAAGTCTCATGAAACTTTTATGAGAATTGGATTAATAACGGACACGCATTCCAACCCTTGGGGGCAAGAAGCAGTACTAAAGACGCTTAGAGCAGAAGGAATTCCTAAAAAAGATACTTACGACTTGGGAGATAATGCCGGAATGTTCCCTGAAGTTATAGCCGCCGCAGATCTTTCTATACGAGAATGCAGTTTACATCTGATGGGAAATCACGACGCTGTTTTAGCAGGACATTTTGAAGATGACCCTAGAAGAGCTGAGAGAATTGGAGCAATCAAGGAGAACAAGAAAAAGATTGAAGATGAGGGAAGACTTGATTTAATAAGATGGTTCGGATCTTTACCTATTAACTATGTATCTTGTGGGGTTTATTTTACACATAACGCGGTTTTTGGGACAAGAAACCCGAAAGATAAAGAATTTATGCTTGCAAGATTTGGACCAACTATCGTTGATCCTGAAAATCAGAGATATGACTCTAAAATCACGAAATTATTGGAGGTTTCCAATTTTCCACAACAAGTTTTGGTCAGAGGACACGCCCATACACCTTCAGTTCACAAAATAAAAAGAGGCTTAGAAAAAATAGTTCCTGGAATGGTTTCTGAAAGAATCATGGTCAAAGGAGAAGGATTATTGGAAGTGATGATAGACCCAGAATTTACCTACATTTTCACAGTAGGCTCTGCTTGCGGAGCAAATACTATGTTCACTCCCGATGGTCAATTAGATTACAGGCCAAGCGGGGCGTTTATAGAATATGACTTAGATTCCCAGACCGGAAAAGCTTCGCTGTTCAGGGTAAATGAAGGGTATGATTCTAAAGCATTCATCAGAAGTGTAGAAAGTAATGTTGCTTGGGAAAATTTTGAAGAAGCACAAAAACAAATCAACCACTTGAAAATTTAGATTTCACTAGCGCCTAAAAAACTAATTCCGCTCGTGCCTTAACCTTATATCTTTCCTCTATCTCTTCAACTTTGAAATCAAACAATTTTAGGCAACTTTCATTTAAATCGTTTCTTCCTCTTACAATATTCTCGACAAAACTTTTGACCTTAATTATCTTAGATTTAATCCTCATCTCTCTTTCGTCACTTGGAAGCTTTAAAACATAGTCTAAATCAATCAAGTCGCAAAACCTATCTAATAGCTCCACATTTATCACTTCTCTGGGTGCACCTAAAAGTCTTTTTATATGCTCCTTATATCTGGGCGGAAGATTTTTTCCATCAGGCTCTCTAGATAGATTATTATCCTCCTTTAATAATTTTATCTTGAGAATTATCTTCTTGCCTTCTATAAATTCTTTTTTTTCTAGTTCCGCCTCTGTTACATTTGTATCCTCTAAGACGTCATGTAACGATGCAATTAAAAGATTTTCCAGATTCTTCTCACCACATAAATACAGAAGTTTAGTTAAATATATTGAGTGAAACACTAAGGGCGTTTTCTCGTCCATTCTAAATCTTCCATTAAAGGCGAATATTAAAAAGTCAAAAACCTCATCTAACACCAAAGAATGTTCTTTAATTTGAGAAGTTATTTTTTTAGCTACACTTTTTGCAGACTCACTCTGGAAATTTCTTTTTGTCTTTTCATAATCTTCTAAAATGTCTAAGTAAATTTTTTTATCCATGATTAAAGTTATTAGTTAGATATATAAATTCTATTTTTTAAAGAATTCCATGAGACTCGACTTCATAGGCGTTGGATTTGGAAGGAGCGGTTCTAACTGGCTTTGTAATTGTTTATATGAGCATCCAGAGATATCAATCCCAAAATTTAATCTCCATACGGAGATAAACTATTTCCCAGAAGAATATGAGGTAATGGGTTTAAAGAATTACATTAAAAAATTTAAAAATTGTGACTTTGAAAAAACAGTGGGAGAAATCAGCACCTTAATTATTTTCGAGAAGCGCTCTGCAAAATTACTTAAAAAACTTTTCCCCAACACAAAAATAATAGTTTATAAAAGGGATGAAAAAGAAAGAGTCAGATCTTCCAAAGATGTAGCAAATTATTATGACTTAGTTGAGGACACAAGTATAAGCAAGAATCCTGTAACAGAAATAAACCAACAAGAGTACATAGAACCATTCATAAAAGAATTCGGAAAAAAGAATGTTTTTATTTATGACATGGAGAAATCAGATAGGAATAAGCAAAAAGAGTTGAATAAACTTTTTAAGTTTCTTGGAGTTAATGAATTTACCCCTCCAAGTATAAACATAAGGAGAAACAGCGGTTTCACAGATAAAGAAAGAAAGAAAGTAAAAGGAACCAAAAATCCAGTAATGAGAAAAATAATAAATTTTTTAAAAAGTAAACTCAAGGGTAACAAAAAATTGTATTACACGCTGAAGAGAAATTTCCATTTCGACTATATCTATCAGCTAATAAACCATAATCTTTAAATCTTAATTTAATATAACTAAATTACGCTGCCGTAGCTTAAATGC
>Ga0209541_10006575_pt1 | contig 19760 bp, 17 predicted proteins | sample RifCSPlowO2_01_FD_184027 | JGI IMG/M metagenome (GOLD analysis project Ga0209541, IMG submission 184027) | Groundwater microbial communities from Rifle, Colorado - Rifle CSP2_plank lowO2_0.1 (SPAdes) (version 2) | ecosystem: Environmental > Aquatic > Deep subsurface > Groundwater | place... | reverse complement strand
CTATTCGGCAATATCGTTGCCGCGGCGAAGATATTTTTAACAAAAACGTTCCGCTACAAGCTGTTGTGATCCATTAGTTTTAGATTCGGGTATCTATAGTATCATATTTGTATGATTAAAGATGATTTTCCCATTCTTACTCGGAAGATCCACGGCAAACCCCTGGTCTATCTCGACAATGCCGCCACGTCGCAAAAGCCGCAGGCGGTGATTGACGCGCTCTCGGATTATTACGAGCGGACGAATGCCAATGTCCACCGCGGCATTCATACGCTTGCGGAAGAAGCCACGCGCTTGTACGAAGAGGCGCGCGACAAGACCGTGCGCTTTATCAACGCGGCGAGCAGGGAAGAGATTATTTTTGTCCGCAATACTACGGAAGCGGTGAACCTGGTCGCGCAGAGTTGGGCGCGCGAACATTTGTACCCGGGCGACGAGATTGTCGTATCTATCATGGAACACCACTCCAATTTCGTTCCCTGGCAGCAGCTGGCGCTTGATCACGGCGTAATGTTAAAAATAGTTGACATTGATGAAGAGGGGAGGCTGGCGCTGCGTTCAAATGCCAAAGTTCAAAATTCAAAATCGAATGATCTTGAGTCGCTCATCTCGCCTCGAACAAAACTTATTGCCGTTACCCACGCTTCAAATGTATTAGGGACGATAAACGATATTCAGTCAGTGGTGCGGATGGCGCGCCCGCGCGGAATCCTCACGTTCGTAGACGGCGCGCAGGCAGTGCCCCATAGCGCGGTGGACGTACAGGCGCTCGGGATCGATTTCTACGCGTTTTCTTCCCATAAGATGCTCGGGCCCACCGGCGTCGGCGTGCTGTACGGCAGGAAGGCAATTTTAGAAACCATGCGGCCGTATCAGACCGGCGGCGATATGATCAAGCGCGTAACCATTGAAAAAACTGAATGGAATGAGCTTCCGTGGAAATTTGAAGCAGGCACGCCCAATATCGCGGACGTGATCGCGTTCGGCGTGGCAATCGAGTACCTTGCGAAAATCGGATTCGACGTTATTGCGCGCCACGAGCAAGAGCTGGGTGCGTACTGCCTGGAACGGCTGCGCGCCATTGACGGCCTGACCCTCTACGGCCCGCAGGAGATGCAGGAACGCGTCGGCGTGTTTTCATTCAACCTCGAGGGCATTCATGCGCATGACGCGGCAACGGTGCTTGACGAGGAAGGCATTGCGATCCGCTCCGGACATCATTGCGCGCAGCCGCTTATGGAACGCTTGCATGTGCCTGCCACGGCGCGCGCAAGCCTGTATCTGTATAATGTGAAAGAAGACGTGGACAGGCTGGCGCAGGGGATTAAGAAGGCAGTAAAGATTTTTAGAAGCCCTTAGGCGCATGCGCTGCGCCCCTACACGCCATAAGGGAAGGCGTATGCTGGCGTAGGGTAGGCGTATGACGGCATCTATTTACCGTGAAGAAATTCTTGATCACTATAAACACCCGCGCAATTTCGGCGCGCTCGCTGGCGCTACCGCGCGCGCGGAAGAGGACAACATACCGTGCGGGGATCATATATCCGTGGCATTGAAAACGAGCGAGACGACAATGGAAGACATTGCGTTTGAGGGAAACGGCTGTGCGCTTTCCATTGCCGCAGCCTCAATGCTGACCGAGAAGGTCAAGTGTCGGCCTCTGACAGAGGTTGAAAATTTCAAGGAATCTGATATCCTTGAATGGGTAGGGGGGAAAATCTCCTCCGGAAGGTTGCAGTGCGTACTGCTGGGGTGGAAGACGTTGAAAAAGGCGCTTGCGAATGCGCAGGCAGGGAAAACGCGAGCTTCTGCGAACGGAATGTTGGTAACGCGCGACATGAATCTGGGCGAAATCGCCGCGCGCTGGCCAGCCGCACGGACGACCCTTCTCGATTACGGGCTTCACTGCGTAGGATGCTTCGCGTCATCGTTTGACACACTGGAAGCAGGGGCCAAGGTGCATGGCATGAGCGAGGAGGAGATTGAGGAGATGGTGGAGGAGATCAATGCGGCAGTTGGAAAAGCGAAAGTTTAGAATTTGGAATATGGAATGCAGCCTTAAGTTTTTTGTACCATTGCGTATTCTAAATTCTTACTTCTAAATTGATTTTACATTTCATGTCCATTGCTAAAATAGTCGTTGAACGCGAATTGTGCATAGGGGCCGCTTCATGCGTGGCGATTGCGCCGGGCGTATTTGAGCTGGATGTGGAAAATATTGCCATTATCAAAGACCCCAAAGCAAACGACGACGCGACCATTCAGGCCGCGGCAGAGTCCTGCCCTACGAAGGCGATTTTTCTCTACGACGAGGCAGGGAAACAGCTCTATCCTTGAATTGAATTAGGAATCAGGAATAAAGAATATCGAATCAGGGAATCGTGTTTGCGATTCCTTATTCGTTATTTGCCATTCGGCATCAAAGCGGCTGGAAGGGATCGCGGGTGATCAGGGGAAGCGTGGAGGTGGACACTGCCGTGTCCGTGTCAGAAAGTTTTTCAAGCCGGTACTGGATCGCCGCATCCCATCGGGCCTTATTCAGGCGTTCGCGCGAGACGGTGCGTTCAAGCTCGGCAATCGTATCTACCTGGGCGATGGTGCGGTAAAAATTGCGGTATAGAAACACCAGCGTAAACACCATGACGATCCCCAGCGCGCAGCAATAGGCGATGGGAAGCGCTTTCAGCAGAGGGATGTTTATTTTTTTTGGCAGGAGGCGCATAGACATTGAGCTATCTGAAATATCATACGTACTGTCTCGTATTACTTTTGCGGTGCGCGCCAGTAGGTGGCGGCGGTAAACGTGCCGGTGAGCGGCATTCCCGGCGCGGCGTTTCCTCCTACCGCAGGGTAATACGGCACGAATTTCGAATTGGAAGCCAGAGACAGTTGAATGATATTGAGATAGGCAGGCATGGCCTCCAGGTCGCGCCACACGCGGAAGAGCTGGTCATAGGTTCCTTGCACATCCAGACGCAGCAGCACGCGGCGGAAGGCCAACTGTGCCTGTCCTGCCAGCGGGGACGGCTGCGCGGTGTCGAGACGAATGGTTTGGGTAACGCGGTTGCGCGCCGCAATGTCCTCAAGGGCCGTGATGAAGGCGAGTTCCTCCCCCAGCGTAAGGACGGACGAATTGACCAGAGGAAGATCCGGCTGTATCCGTTCGTATTCCTCAAGGCTGGTGCGCATATTTTGACCTTGCTGGTAGAGGATTTCAAGGGCGTTTCGGTGCATGCGGAAACGTTCGTTGAGCATGTTGATTTCACGCAACGCAGGTTTAATCACGAGTACGCCGATGAGCACGGCAAGCGCGCAGGAGATGCCGGTCAAGAGAAGCGGTGAGGGACGGAAGGTCATAGCGAAGGAGAAGGAGGAATGGGAGCAAGAAGCGCGTATGGATTGAGCACGGCAGTGAATTCAAAATCAATGTTTTCCCGGAGCAGGAGATTGGAGAGCGGAAATTGCAGCTCATCAACCAGTCCCGACGACTCGAGACGCTCTTTGAATTTCAGCAGATCGTCGCGGTGGCGGCTTCTTCCTTTGATAGCGAGTGTGCGTGCGGTGCGATTGATGCCGAGTTCGTAGATCTGGTTGCCGGAAGGCACGTGAGACGCAAACTGCGTGAACCAGCGGGACCAGGGTGTGTATTCATCCGCGATGAGCGCGATGCCCCGCAGGTCATCGTTGAGGGTGCGGATCGCCTGCTGGACCGGCTGATGCCTGTTGGTGAGGATGGTGGTGCGCTCTGCCGTGTCCTGCAAATCGCGCGCGAGCAGCGCCTTGCTGATGGTGAGGAGCATGGCAATGAACGCCACCGCCCCGAGCGTCACGGCCGTGACGTCTTTTGCCAGCAGCATAAACCGTTCGCGCGCGAGCGCGTGGCGGTGACTGGGGTCCAAGAGGTTGAGCGGCGCCATAGGCATCAAGAAGGCAGGACATCGCGCAAGGCGAGTCCGCATGCGGTGGTAAACGAGAGGGCTTCTTTCGTGGGGAAGGCGTCGGCGGCGAACGGCTGCGAGAGATTGACCAAGGGGTTTCCTATCCGTACGGGGACGGACAGCTGTTCCGCGAGCTGGGTTTCGGCGTGCGCAAGATTGGCGCCGCCGCCGGTGAGCACCACCTCGGCGACCGGGCGTCCGCGCTTGAAATGCGTTTGATAAAATTCAATCGCGCGTTCGATTTCCACGGCAAGATTATTAAGCGCCCCCTGCAGCACCGTGCTGACGGCGCCTTTGCATTTTTTCGGATCAAGGCCGCAAATTTTTTTTGCCCGTTCCGCTTCGTCAAACGTGAGCTTGAGGCGCTCGGCGATGCGGCGCGTGGCATCCACACCGGACAGCGGCACGCTGGAGGTAAATTGGATGGTTTCCCAATCGACCATCACCAGGCTGGTGCGCGTCGCGCCCATATCCACGAGCAGCCGTGCCGGGGTGTGTGCGGGAGGCGCGCTCACGGGAGGAGGAGCAGGCTCGTTGCGGCCTGCGCGGCTGATATGCGCGTACAGATTCTCCATGCCGGCGCGAAGGGACGATGGATTCGTGGCGACGGGCGCAACGGCGCGGGCAATCGCCTGTGCTTCGATTTCAAACGCCACCGGCTTCAATCCGCACGCCGTCAGCAGTTCGGTATAGCGCTCCGCAACCGCCTTCGGCACGGCGCCCACCGTGACCATCGCGCGTTCGTCGAAGGTGCGGGTGATTTCCCAGTCAATCACAAGCTCCTCTATCGCAAGAGGGATATGATTGGGAAGCTCTTCCCGCACGCGGGCTCCCACGTCGCCTGCGGCATCCACTTCAATGACTTTCATGAATGTTTTTGACTCGGGCAAGGAAGCGGTGACATAGGGCGTGCCGACGCGGCGCACAGGCTCGGCGAGCATGGCAGTAAGCAGCGCCACTGCCTTTTCCTGCTGCCGAATGTCGCCGTCCACGATCACGCCTTCGGGGATGTCGCATTTCGCCCATGTCTGAATGACGCGTTCTCCGCGAAAATTCGATTTGACCGCAATGAGTTTTGCGGAAAGATCGGAGATATCAAGACCGAAGGAATGTAATAAGGCAGAAAACATGAAGATAATACAAATATCAAAAGTCAAAAATCAAAAAATAAAAGTATTACGATCCGGCGTATGCCGGATATCCATTATTTTGACTTTTGGTTTGTAGATACCCACGGCTAAAGCCGTGGCACTTGCAAACTTTACAAGCTTCGCTTGCCCGCTTCGCGGGGGCTCATTCCTCCACGGGCAAGCCCGTGGATTCCTGCCGCTTCGCGGACGTTTGAATTTTGCATTCTCACTTGACCTCTTCCCACGACACGATCTGGTACTGCTCCGATGTCAGCGGGAAGGACGGCGGCGGGCCGTAGAGCAGCGCGCTGTCATAGTCCAGGTACCGCAGCAGATAGCCGGTGCCGTTGGTATAGGCAAAGCCGTAGCGCAGGTTGGACGCGATCATTCCCCAGAGGGTAAGCACGGCCCGTTTATACTCCGTTCCGCACGTTGATGAGTAATAATACCTGCCCGCGCGCCCGTTTTTCGCCACCAGCGCCGCGTCAATGCGCAAGTCGTCTTCGCTTTTCAGTCCGGCATTGATATTGTTTTGCGCAATCAGCCCGACGGACGACGATCCGTCATACGCAGTGTAGCGCAAATCGTTGTTTATGGTAATGCTGGTGTTCGTGCTGGGGTCTTCGGGAAACTTTGCCGACACGATCGTCAGGCGAGCGCGATCGACCACGCCTTCCACCCACAGATGGTCTTCAGAAAAGATGACGCCGGACGGCGGGAATGCGTACGTGCCCACGAGGCTCGTCGCGCCGACGCTCCAGGTGCCCCAGCCCGCTTGGCCTTGCGTATTGGTGCAGTCGATCGGCGGGCTGATCAGTGAATCCACGCTCTCGACCGTATACGTGCCGTTTGCGTTCAGCGTGATGCGGTAGCCTTCTTTGCCGGAAGGAGCAAAATAGGAAAGCTCGCCGATGGCCAGCGTGCGTAATTCTGCCAGGTCGGCGGTAATGCCTGCAAAATCAATGGCGGGCACCGGGAATATCCTGCCTGTCATGAAGACATCCGGGCGGGAGGGGATGGCGGCGGGAGGAATGGGGTCCACAGGGTTTACATGGGTATGCACGCCGAATTCATCGCTCCCGTCATGGTCGGGATCGTTATACGCAGATTGTGCGCTCGTCACGAGATTGTGCGCCACGCCGTCGAACCGGATGCCGCCGTTGGAATGAATGGGGCCGAATACTTCGGTGTTTTCACCGATGCGCACATGGGCGTTTGAGGCGATCGCGTATTTGGCGAGCGAAGGTACGGCGTAGCGGGCGCGCAGCACGCGAGCGGAATTCGGGTATTCGTCGGTAATGCCGGCGGAGGTGAGCGTCACCATGGTGGATCCCACCGCGGGAGGGGTAATGTCAAGCGTAAATTCTCCGATGCGCGCGCCGCTTTTATCGTAATACGGATGCACAAAAGGCCCCGCTTCTTCGCCGCCGTCCAGGAAATCCTCCGGCGCATGGGCCAGATGCCAGCGGTAGTATTCGATGCCCGCTTCGGCGACTTCAAACGCTTTCTCGCGAAAGCTTCTTTGGCGGGACAGCCGCACCTGATACAAAGACCACTGCACGAGCCCCGCAATGAGCAGAATCCCGATGGAGCCGAAGACGATCAGGAACATAAGCAGCGATCCTTTTCGGGAACGACCTAAGACCCGAGACCAATGACCACTGTGCAGAATATTGGGATTTGTGATTTGTGATTTGGAATTTTTCAACTTCATAGATTATCCTTCAAATTTCTCAAACTCACTCCGCCGGTGACGCGCAAGGCGGCGGGAGGCCTGGCGGGATCTTTGTCGATGATCAGGGTCATGCCGACATAACGGATGACATTCGGGTTTACCGGCTGCGTAAGCGGCGCGCCGGTGCCGGCGTAAGCGGCGCTATAATACGCGAAGAGCGGCGTGGAACCGTTGACGATGGCGGCGGTGAGATCGGTGACGGTTTCCGGGCCGGTGTAGGATACAGGATTGCCGCTGGGCGCCGTCACTCCTTTCTTCAGCGTTCCGTTTTGCAGGGAATAACGCACGCGTTCGATGGCGGGCGAGTCGTCAATGTTGCTGTAAAAGGCGATCTGCGTGGCGCCGACGATTTCAAGAGGATAGGCGCCCGAGTCGGCGGTGACGGCGGTGCGCAATTCATGCACCATGGTGAGGATGGTTTGGCGCGCCTCATGCTGGCTGGTGAGCTGCTGGGAAAGGGAAGTGTTGAAGCGGAAAATGTCCGCCTGCCATATGCCGACCGAAAGCACGATGAGGCTCGCAATGCCGAGCGTCACGACCAATTCCAGCTGGGTAAAACCCATGAGCGCGAAATGGCGATGATCGACGTTCTTTTGAAGGGAAGAGGAGAATGGATTGTGGCGGTGCGGCGTCATAGGCGGTGCGGTTCATTACGCTTAATATTCATCCGCGCCCATATCCCAGACCGTGAATTTGGGGCGCGATTCGCTGTCCGTGTCGTCCGTGAATGATGAGGAAAGATCGGCGCCGGCGTTATACGCGTTGGCGCCCGCTTTGAGGTGCAGGTTTTCGCTGCCCGAGGCGATGGATTGGAACTGCGCAGATGCGCTTTTGTTTGTCAGCGAACCGGTACCCGACGCGGAGCTGTCCGAGGACATATTATACGATTCATTCCCCCGGGAGACGCTGAAATCAGACGTCGGATTACCCATGGCAATGGTGTTGATCGCGTGTATCGTGCCGTTGTCTTCGTAGAGTCCCCGCCGATCCATATCGTAGATAGTGGAGTTCTGCACGGTCGCGGTGCCGCTGGAGCTGGTCATGCGCACGGCCGCCGTATCGCCGTCGTAGATGAGGGAATTGCGCAGAGTAAAGCTGGCATTGGCCTGGCCTTTGACGCCGACGATGGAATTGCTGCCGTCGTCAAAATTATGGATCAGGAGATATTGCAGGAGCACATTGGACGCGTCGCGCACCTGGATCGTGTCCGCGTCATTGCCGTCGCTTCTGATCCTGGTCATCTCAAGCCATTCCACGCGCGTGTAAGAGTCCTGGATGTCGATCTGCCCGTCAATGGAATTCTGTCCGTCAATGAGCACGAGTGATCCTCCGCTGGCGACACCGGCGTGGCGTTCTCCCGGTGCCGCGGTAATCCAGAGAAAATGGCCGCTGTCCGTCGTGGAGCCGTCAATCAGCGCGCCGGAAGTAAATACGCTATCCGCGTACAGTATGCCTTGCTCAATGGTGTCGCGGGTTATCAGATCGCCTTGCCGCGCGGTTTCCCATGCGGCGAGCGTGGAAAACCAGCGGGAGAGCGCGGCTTGTCCGACGCCGTTGAGGGCAGGCGCACCGCCATTCGCTTCTGAATCAATGACGGTAATCGTATTATTGGCGTCGTCGACTGAGGATACTTTCCATGCGCGCTGCGGGCTGCCTTCGTCCAGCAGTTTGTCGTGGAGCGCGACGGAGGACAGATCGGCAGGCGACACAAGGAGAGACCACGGGCCGCTTCCGGCCACGGCCGTTATGTCGACGTTGAGTGCGCGCGTGCCAATGGTATAGCTCGTCGTGGCGCCGGTGCCCGGCGGAGGCGGCGGCGGAGGCGGCGGGGCTTGGCCAAGCGCGAGCGTGATGTCGGTGTCGCCGTTGATGGCGATGTTCTGCACCGTGGGGTTATACCCCGACTTTTCGGCGGAGAGCACGTACGTGGCGGGCGAGAGGGGAGAAAAAAATACTTGGCCGTGGAATGGCGTCGCGGCGGTTTCGTTATAGCCCAGCGGGGCATTGGCAAGGGTCACGGAGGCTCCTTCGAGAGGCGCGGCGCCGCTGTCGGTAACGTTCACATTCAGCGTGTGAATGGCGTTGGAACGCAGGCCGATGTTGACCATATGGGTCGTGTCAGGGTTGACGCCGATCGGCTGCGTCGGGTCGATAAAAGCGACGTCGTAGCCGAGGAGCTGGTCAGACGCGCTCACCGTATACGTGTCCCATTCAACGTCGGTCAGGGTGATCGTGCCGGCCGCATTGGTGGTATGGTCCTGGGAATATTTATAGACCGGACTTTCGTCTGCGTACGTGCCGATCGGTTTCGCCCCCTGCATATGGAAGGGGATCGAGGCGATCGGTGAGAGCGTATCCGCATGGACGCTATTGACGGTCATCGTGCTCACCTTGTCGATGACCATGGTAATGCGGGTGAGCTGCTGGGTGATGACCGATGCGTGCGCTTTGGTCGGGTTGGGATTAGTGACGTCGCCCGGCGCGTACGTCTGTTCAGTGGAATATCCCGATTTCGTGGCGCGGATGCGGTAGGAATTAAGCGCCGGAGGCACATTGACCAGCTGCAGCTCTCCCTGCGCATTCGTCACATCATCCAGGTTGATTTGCGGATTGACCGTGGTGTTTTCGACGTGCACAGTAGTGCCGGGAATGATTTCTCCGCTCGCATTGATGACCTGGACGAAAAGCGAGCCGTTGGTCGAGGCTGACTCGAGATTTTTCGGCGCGACGGTGGTGGTGAAAATGAGCGGAGGGTTGCCGGTGCAGGTGTCGCACGACACGGAAATTTCCGCTAATTTGTAATCTGCCGGCGAAGTGTCGTTGGGGTCCCCTCCGAGGATGCCGTCGAACGGATCGTCAATGTTGCGAATGACCGTGGTGATGGTGAAGGGAATGCCGTCGCGCACGACTACTTCGCTCGGCACCAGATTGCCCGGCGGCACGCCGCCTTGCAGCCCCACGGACGCGTACGGAAGGTTGCGTATAATCTCCACCCTCTCTCCCGCAAGCGCGGTCGCCGCCACCCGCGACCGGCTGGCGCGGATGGTTTTCGTGGTCTGGGTAAAGACGCCGTAGGTGCCGACGGACAACAGCGCAAACAGGGCCACCGCCACCATGGTTTCGATAAGAGTAAACCCTGCGCGTTGCGAATGCAAAATCCAAAATGCAAATCTCGAAATGAAGGCATTCCGATCCGACGTTATGTCGGATCTCCATAATTTTGATTTTTGATTTTTGATTTTTGAATTAGTTTTCATATCGTTTGCGTCAGCGAGTACATCGGCATGATGATGGCGACCGCCATGGCGCCGACGCCCGCGCCCAGGATGAGGATGAGGAGCGGCTCAATGATGGAGGGGAGATTTTTCATGATCTGATCCACGTCTTCTTCATAAAACGACGCGAGCTCGCCCAGCACGTGATCCAGCGATCCCGACTCTTCACCCACGCGCGCGAGTTGCGAAACCACCGGCGGGAACAAGTGCGGATACGCGGAAAGCACCTGGCTTACCGGGGCGCCTTTTTTCAGCTTCTCCGACAAATCAATGAGCGCGGCGCGATAATGGATGTTGGCAATCGTTTTCGAGGTGATGAGGGCGGTTTGCACGATGGGAATGTCGGTCGTGAGCAGCGACGAGAAGGTGCGGCTGATGCGCGCCAGGTTGACTTTTTTTATGATGCCGCCGAACAAAGGGAGGCGGAGCAGGAGACCGTGGAAGAATTGTTTCCCGCGCTCTGTTTTTTTGATCCCGTACCGCGCGCCGGCGATAAGGAGTATGGCGAGCAGCGCCAGCAGCAGGCCGTGGCGGGTGGTGAAATTGCTGGCGGCAATGAGCACGCGCGTGGGGAGAGGAAGCTCCGTATTGAATTCAGTGAAGATAGTGAGCAGTTTGGGAATGACAAACACCATCATCGCCGTGCCGATTCCTCCCATCGCAATGACGATGATGGCGGGGTAGAGCATGGCGCCGCGCACTTTCGACACCAGCTCGTGGTCTTTTTTGAGCTGTTCCGTGACGTGCTTGAGCACCTCGTCGAGCTTGCCGGAAAGCTCCCCGCTCTCAATCATGCTCACCATGAGATCGGGAAATATATTCGGATGCGCGCTTAATGCGCGCGCGAACGGCGTTCCTTTTTCCACGCGGCCATAGATGTCGGTGAGCACGGCGCGAAAACGTTTGTGGGACGTTTGTTCGGCAAGCGTGCGCAAGGCGGCCGCGAGCGATATGCCCGTGCGCACCATGACGTGCAGATTTTGGATAAAAAAAATTTTCTCCGTCAGCGGAATGCCGCGATGGCGGGAGAGCCAATTCAGTTTCGGAACGCTTTTTTTTTCAACGGATGATGTATTATGTGGCGTTTGTGGCATATCAGTCAAATGCAAAAATCAAAATCCAAAAATCAAAAATGAAAATTAATAAACCAAAAATATCGAGACAAATGTCCCGAAGGGACTTCTTCTTTTTGCATTTTGAGGTTTGCATTTTGCATTTTCAATCTTACTCTTTCGTCACCCTCAATATCTCGTCAATGGTCGTCATGCCATGTTTCGCTTTTATGAATGCGTCCTGCAGCATGGTATGCATGCCTTCTTCCGCGGCTTTTTTCTTGATTTCATCGGCGGACGAGCGCTTGATCACCAGTTGCGCGACGGCAGTGGACATGGGCAGCACTTCATAGATGCCCATGCGGCCTTTGTAGCCGTCCTGATTGCACTGTTTGCACCCTCGCCCGCGCCAAAATTCGATTGTTTCAAATTTGGTTTTCGATGAGGCAATGAGCTTTTCTTGTGACAAGGTTTGGACAATGAGATTGAGATCAAACTGTACCTCAAGCTCTTTCACCACGTCGCGTTCCAGCGTCACCGTTTCTTTGCAATTCTGGCATATGCGCCGCGTCAGGCGCTGCGCCACGACGATGTTGACGGTGGACGCGATAAGAAACGAAGGGATTTGCATGTCCTGCAGGCGGGGGAATGCGGTGGCCGCGTCGTTGGTGTGGAGCGTGGAGAGCACCAAATGCCCCGTCATCGCGGCATTTACCGCAATATCTGCGGTTTCCGTGTCGCGAATTTCGCCCACCATGATGATATTGGGATCCTGGCGCAGAAACGCGCGCAGCCCCGCGGCAAAGGTGTAGCCGATTTTGGGGCTGATCTGGCTTTGGTTCACCCGCGGCATGCGGTATTCGATGGGGTCTTCGATGGTGGTGATGTTGACGTTCGGCGTGTTGAGGATATTGAGGATGGTGTAGAGCGTGGTGGTTTTGCCCGAGCCGGTCGGTCCGGTGACGAGGATCATGCCGTTGGGCTTGCCGATGTTGGCCGTGATCGCGGCGAGCGCGGCGCCGGAGAAGCCGAGCTGTTCCAGCGTGAGTATTTGCGCTGACTCATTGAGGAGGCGCAGCACGATTTTTTCTCCGTCAAACACCGGAATGATGGACACACGGAATGAAATTTTATATTCATCCGTGGCGATTTTGAAGCGGCCGTCCTGCGGCAGGCGGTGCTCGTCGAGTTTGAGATTGGCGAGGATTTTGATGCGCGCGATGATGCCCGACTGAGTTTTTTGGGGCAGGGTCATGACGTCCCGCAGGATGCCGTCCACGCGGTAGCGCACGACGAGTTCCTTTTCGGTCGGCTCAATATGGATGTCGGACGCGCCTTCGAAGATGGCGTATTCGAGGAGGGTGTCCACGATGCGCACGATGGGGAGGTCCTGCGCCAGCTCTTTTAATTTTTCATGATCCTGCTCGCTGGGAATTTCCGGCTTGGTGAGCTCCTCGAATTCCGCTTTCAGCGATTTATGGTACAGCTTCAGCACCTCGCGGAGATCGGACGGCGTGGTGAGCGAGATGTCCAGCTGCAGTCCCGTGCGTTTCCGAAGGAATTCGAAGGTCTGAAGGTCGTCGGGGTCGAGGGTGGCGATTTTCAGCACGTCGTTCGTCTTGTCGAACGCGATGAGCTGGTGCGACGAGGCGATGGGCTCCGGAATGAGATTGAGAATGTCTTTTCTGATGTTGAGCGTTTTCAGTTTCACGAACGGGAAGCCGGACAGCCGCGCGCGCAGCTCGGAGAGCTGGTCCTCGGTCGTGAGGTTTTTTTCCAGCAGCACCTGATCAAGGGATTTTTTCCCCGAATGCGCTTCCTTACACGCCGCGTCCGCCTCTTTTTTGGTCAAAATTTTTTCTTGAACCAGGGCGTCGGCGAGTTTTGTTTCCGTGAAAAGCATGGTACACGGACGATAGTGATTGATGCGGTTTGATTATACCATATTTTTTGCGCAAGGCGCGAGGTTTGAGCGGTCTGCTGCCAAATGCTACAGTGAGGGTATGGATTTCTTCCCGACATTGAAAAAGAGCCTGTATTTGAGAATATCCTGGATACGATGGAGCATAGCCGCGGGGTTGCTGGCGAATCTCGGGTTGTGGGCGTTTGTGTGGTGGCGCGTGGAGCCCCGGGTGGAACCGGTGCCGTTTCACGTCTCGGTATATTTCGGCATTGATTACACCGCGCCGTTCTGGTACTACTACGTGTTTCCGCTCGCCGGGCTTGTCGTGACGGTGGCGCATGCGTGCGCGGGGAGGCTTTTTTTTCGTTCCCTGCCGTTCCTTACGCTGCTTCTGCTGACGGGGAGCGTACTGGTGCAGCTGGCCGCCTGGTGCGCCGTCCTGCTTTTGGTGCGCTCATTCGCATAGACCTCATGCCCGCCTATCATTCATTCCGCACGATGACGGTGGATCCTACGGACCGCGTTGCCGTGGCAGCGCGCTATGCCGAGGGTTTTGTGTTTACGCGCCGTGGGAATACCGTCATGCAGCAAGCGCGGTCGGTGCGGGTACCGCTGCGCAACTTTGTGCTCTCCAGTGAAAACAGGCGCGTCATGAAACGGACAGCAGAGGTAGCGCTTCGCGTAGTGCCCCTTGTATCTTTTTCTTATCAATGGCAGATAGGGAAAATGGCCAAGGATTTTTATGCGCGTTTCGGCGCGCGCGCATTTAGTGCAAACAAAGTGAAAGAACTTTTTACGTCTGCGCGGTCGCCTATGAATACGGTGCTGGCGTATGGTGACGGCAATGCGCATGACGTTGGCTATTGCCTCGCGTACGCGCTGCCATCGTTTCTGCACTATGCGTATCCGTTTTACGAGCATGCGCGTGATCCTTCTTTGGGTATGGCAATGATGACAAAGGCGGTGTTCTGGGCGCAGGACGCCGGTAAGGAATATATATATCTGGGGTCTGTGCGGGATGAACAATCATTGTACAAGTTTCAATTCAACGGGATTGAATGGTTCGATGGGCAGCAGTGGCGGCAAGGCAAACCCTCTGGGTTGTTTGTAAGCGGTTGAGGGTAAAGGTGCCTGTTTCGTACTTTTATCGTATCGGAATTTCAATCTTTTTCGCTTACCATAGCCAAATTCTTTTCTATGGGTATCACCGTTATCCGCCACAGCACTAAAGGCTCGCTCGCTCGCCTTAGTGCGGGACTGCGTGAGTGCGGCGGAGCCGCCTAACTTGTATTCGTTGTTCGTCAAGCCGAATAACGTAACCGATCGACGATACGGGTAGCATAGCCGACTGACGAACTACGATGGACAATATGAAACACATTCATTTTATAGGAATATGCGGCACCGCCATGGCGCCGCTTGCGAAAGCGCTTCAGGAGAGGGGCTGGAGAGTGACTGGATCGGATAAAGGAATTTTTCCGCCGATGTCGGATTATTTGCGCGAGAATGCCATTGAGTTTTACGTAGGGTTCCACCCTGATCGGATCGGTAATCCCGAGTGTGTCGTCGTCGGAAATTACATCGGCCCTTCAAATCCGGAATATGCGGCAGTGCGGGAGAGGGGAATACCGGTGCGCGCGTATCCGGAGGTTCTTGCCGAGTATCTGATTAAGGAGGAATCCATTGTGGTCGCGGGCACGTACGGAAAAACCGCAACCAGCGCGCTGCTCGCCTGGATATGGGAAACCGCAGGCAGAAATCCTTCGTATATGTCGGCGGGGAGGCTTGCTAATTTCCCTGACGGCGTGCGTATTACGGAGAGCGCGTGGTCAATCGTTGAAGGAGACGAGTATCCAGCTTCACGCTGGAAGCCGGTGCCGAAATTTGATTTTTATGCGCCGAAATATCTGCTCCTGACTGGCGTTTCCTGGGATCATGCGGATGTCTATCTCACGCCGGACGATTATCTCCGCGCATTCGAGAGATTGGTGCGCGCCGTTCCGGATGAGGGGATGATTGTCGCGGCGATCGAGCGGCCTCATGTCCGTACGCTTCTTGAAAAAGCCGACACGGCGATTCTTCATTACAACAGGAAAGGAGAAGGGCATGCCGATTGGTCGCTGGAGATTGCCGCGCGCAGCCCGCACGACACGACACTGGTATTTCACAGTGCAGCTGGCGAGCACATCGGCCCTTGCCGCGTGCCGGTGCTGGGAGACCAAAATCTGGACCATTATGCCGGCGCAGTCGGCCTTGCGCGGTATTGCGGCATATCCGCAGATGCGATTGTGCACGCGCTCGAAACGTTTCAAGGCGTCCGGCGCCGCATGGAAGTGAGGGGTACAGTCAACGGCGTGGCGGTCGTTGATGATTTCGCGCATTCGCCTGTCAAGGCTTCCGCCGCGCTTCGCGCATTACGTTTACATTTTCCCCGCGCCAAGATCATTGCCGTATTTGAACCGAATGTCGGCAGCAGAGTGGTTGCGGCGCGGCCGCTCTATCGTAACGCGTTTGCCGACGCTGACGCCGTCATCATCCCGCGCCTTTCTCTCTCGAAACAGGCGGAAGGGGAAGAGGAGCGGATGGACGGCGAAGCGCTTGCGCAGGTGCTCAACGAAGACGGCATATCCGTTGCGTATGAACCGGATGACGAGGCGCTTATTGCGCACATAACACAAATCGCCCAAACGGGCGATGTCATCGTGTTTTTCGGCTCGCACGGATTTCGGGGGATGATAGAACAGGCGCTCATACATCTGTAATGCAAAAGTCCAAATTTCCAATTTTAAATTTGACATTTGAACTTTGAACAGTGTGTATGTTTCAACGCAAGTACACCGCAGCAATCATTGGTGTTATATTTCTCGCGTTAATTCTCCGTGTCTCTGCTCCATTTCCCGCCGATCTTCTTGGCGACGAAGCGACGTATATGTTTCGCAGCGTAGGTTATTTCGATCACTTGTTCTCGCAGCTGCAGACGACGCCCTATCAATGGTTTGAAACTCCGCCATGGTGGACACTGCTTTCGTTCCATGACCATCCGCCGCTCTCGTTTGCGTGGTACTTTGCCGCGTTTCGCATGTTCGGCGCGGATTCCTCTGTCGTGCGGATCATGCCGGTCTTGATGGGATTAATCAGCGTAGGGTTGGTTACGCTTATTGCCCATCGGATGGGGGGACGGCGTGCGGGAGTCGCCGCGGGGATACTCGCCGCGGTGGCAAGCGGCATGATATGGATTTCCCGGGTTGCGCTGTTGGAGGGAGCAATGATTCCGCTCGTGCTTGCGGCATTTTTTGCCACCCTGCGCGCGCAGGATAACAAGCGATGGTGGATAGGGGCGTGTATTTTTTTCGGCGGTGCGCTCTTGACGAAATATACCGCCATTTTTTTAGCGCCGGCACTGATAACGACGGGTGCGGGCCTGTGGAGAAGTAATAAAAATAGAACATTCCTTCTCTATGGGTTTTTGACGCTGCTGCTGATCCTAGCGCCCGTGATCGTCTACAACGTCATGCTGTTGCGCACGCGCGGCCATCCTGACTATCAAGTCAGTCGGCTGCTGCAGATCACGACGTCAGACTGGCGTGGGGATTTTTCACACGGACGATCGGTGAACTTGTGGGAGGCGGTCGTGGGAGTGTCCGATATGGTGTCGTATGCAGGTGCCGGCGTATTTTTGACTGCAATCGTCTGGCTGGCGTATGTGCAGAGGAAGCGGAAACAATCGTGTCGCGGCGCGCTATTGGTCGCCCTTGGTTCGCTTTTTGCCGGCGCGGCATGGGTAGGCCCTGACAATCGATTCACCGTCCCCCTCGTGCCGTTTTTTTGCATCGCCGCAGGCGTTGCGTGGAGCGACGTCATGGACCGCATACGTCGCGTTTCGTATCGCGCACTGATGCGCATTGCCGCCTCTGCCATGCTCCTTACTTTGATTGCGTACAGCGTGAATACGCATGTGCGTGCGAGTCCGCGGGGGAGCGAAGGAGTAACTTATTCGTCCGCACGAGTAAAAAATTACGGATATGAGCAATTGGATCGGTATTTGCTGCGCGTCTATGCGCAGAGAGATTCCATCGCCGATCTATGGGAATTTGGCGCGGGTGAGACGCTCTATATTTATGACAGTAACATGAATTATTTTCCGCGATTGTGGTATATTCAGCGCAGGGTAACGTATCAGGGCATCCCGTATACTTCCTCGCAGGAGTTTAAGGTGCTTGTCGAACAACAAGGAGAGGATTATTTTCCCTCGCAAGGATTTTCCAAGTTTGTGTTTGTGCACGCGCTCCCGGGCGCGCTACAGGTGCCCGCACGCGTGCGGGACGGCGTGGCAGACCATATTGCGGTAACGCTTGAGGGGCAGGGGATCGAGGGAACGATGATTGCGCGCAATGACGGAGTTCCTGCATTTGCTGTCTATGAGTTTTAATACCGTCATCGTAGCCACATACACGAATGAGGGGTTAAAGTTTTAAATGATCATCGGCCCGCTGAAATTCGAGCGAAGCAAGAGGGGAGGAGATTATACAACCCGAAAAATCCCGGTTGCCACGATTTAAACCCCCACACCAAAAATTTTGGTGTGGGGGTAAACCAAGACCGCCCGAAAGGCGGTTTTTGGATGCCGAATTCGCTATTTGTTTGCCCTCGTGGCGAGCTTTATACCGAGAGTAAGAGCTTTGCACCAATTGAGACACGAACGAGCTGTAAAACGAAATTTGAGAGCGTGGGACGATTTGCTTAACTTAAGCAAATTTCGTGAATGGTACACTTTTGTACTATTCGCGAAACGCCGAAATTAGTGAATATGGCCAATTTTCTACCTTCTGTTCACCAATTCTTGCTTTATTCCTATGATCCTTGCATTTGCTTGTTTTATGCACTATACTATGTGTAGTGCACAAGATTAGCTACTTTTGTGCATTAGGAATAAAATAATAGCTTAAAATATGCTAAAAGACATAGTTTCGAAGCAAAAACTAAAGAAAGAGGAGCTTTTGAAATCCCAGTACGTCGATAGAACCAAAGGACCATTTGCCAAAAAATGGCTGGATTCGAATTTGATAAAAGTCGTTCTTGGGCCCCGACGTGCGGGGAAATCGGTGTTTTCTCTCCTGCTTTTAAGGGATCATGATTTTATGTACTTTGATTTTGACGACGAGGTATTGGCTGCGGAAGGTAGCATATCAACAACCGAATTAATGAAAGAACTACATAGTGCTTATGGCGATATTAAAACAATTCTTTTTGATGAAATTCAAAATTTACCGGCTTGGGAGTTGTTTGTAAACCGTTTGCATCGCGAAGGATACAATCTTGTACTCACCAGCTCAAATGCCAGGTTGTTTTCAATGGAGTTGGCAACCCACCTTACCGGCAGGCACATGCCGATAGAGTTACTCCCGTTTGATTTTAAGGAATTTTTGAAAGGTAAAAAGTTCGAAATAGACCCGGCGTACAAATCCTTGCCTGAAAAACATGGCCAGCTTCTGAATTTGTTCGATCAATATTTATCAAAGGGCGGTTTTCCGGAAGTTGTGGTGAGCAATCTTGATCCGGCGGATTACTTGGAAGTTCTTTTTGATTCTTTGCTTTTTAAGGATGTTGTAAAAAGACATCGGGTTAAATTTTCAACGCAGATAAGCACGCTTGGATCACACCTAGTCAATAATTTTGCTTCGCTCTACACGCTCAACAAATTGATGAAGACACTTAATCTGAAAAGCGTGCACACGGTAGCTAAATACGCATCCTATTTGGAGGAGGCATATTTGATATTCTCACTCTCACGATATTCTCCAAAATCAAGACAACGGATACATTCGCCGAAAAAAGTATATGTTGTTGACAATGGCTTTGTAACTGCAAAAGCTATTCAGCATTCGCCGGACAAAGGCAAGTTGATGGAAAATCTGGTTTTTACCGAGCTGGTAAAACGAGGCCTTAAGCCAAACTTGGAATTATTCTATTACAAGACTCGCAATGATCGCGAGGTGGATTTTGTCGTAAAAAAAGGACATCTGGTTACGGAACTGATACAGGTTTGCTATGAGTCCATAAATTCAGATGTCGAGCAAAGAGAAACAAAAGCTCTATATGAAGCAAGCGGCGAACTTGCCCCGTTAGATGCGGGGCTATCTAACGGGGTGAAAACACCTAAGTTAACCGTACTCACGTGGGATGAAAAGCGAGAAGTTCACCCCGTTAGATACAGCGGAAAATCTAACGGGGTAAAAAAAGACGGCAGTGTAATACAGCTTAAGCCGTTATGGGAATGGCTTCTTGAAAATAATTTATGAAGATAAAAGACCTGCCAAAAATTGATAGACCAAGAGAAAAACTCGAAAAATACGGCCCCGAGCGACTTTCGGATTCGGAACTTTTGGCTATTCTTTTACGGACCGGAAGTAAAGGAATCAATGTCGTGGAGTTATCAGGCAAGATTTTAAGGAAATGGAGCGGTGCTGGATTGGCCAAAGCGTCGGCCAAAGAATTGAAAAACACATTTGGTCTTGGTAGCGCGAAAGCGTGCGAAATCGTCGCTTGTTTTGTGCTTGGCCGTCGGCACCTGCAAAACAAGCAATCGGTTCCTAAATTCTAAGTCAAGTGCATATTTCTTCTAACTATGAATTACGAAACTCCACCCTCAATCATCGTCAAATCTCGGACAAACAGAACCAAGCCCATTGGTTGTCCGGGGTATGCGGATGAGTGGTAGACGGAAAGT
>Ga0209541_10006574_pt1 | contig 19762 bp, 16 predicted proteins | sample RifCSPlowO2_01_FD_184027 | JGI IMG/M metagenome (GOLD analysis project Ga0209541, IMG submission 184027) | Groundwater microbial communities from Rifle, Colorado - Rifle CSP2_plank lowO2_0.1 (SPAdes) (version 2) | ecosystem: Environmental > Aquatic > Deep subsurface > Groundwater | place... | reverse complement strand
ATTATCTTTTATTAGCTCAAGCTTTTTATTAAGGTCTAGCTCTATGTCTTTCTTAAAATTTGAGATAATCTTTTCGATGTTTTTTGGGATTTCTAATCCAAGATATTCTTCTTTCGTAAGAACTCTGTTTCCCTCTCTAAATGAGTGTTTTAAATAAAAGTATTTTTTGCTTCCCTTCCTCTTTGTAACAATCTTCATAATATTGTTATACCTACAAAGTATATAAATATTGCTTTTTAACAAATAATGTAGGTATATGTATAGCATTGCTGTAAAACCGGTGGAGAACACGCCTAGGTCCTAACTAGGTACATAAATCTATCGGTACCAAAAGGTGACTATTTATATATATTAATGAGCCCATTTAATAGAAACACCTAGATAAATAGAAAGATTTATAAATAATTGTCAGCACATTTAAGTCATGAAGAAAAGGGGTTCTAAGCCTAATATGGGAGAGATAATCGACAAAATAAGTGGGGTACAAACGATAGAATCTATTAAGAGTACTCTAGCTATTAGCAGAAATAAAGCGGTTTACTTAGTTTATCTATTAAGAAAAAAAGGATATGTAAAGACTAAACAAGATTCTGATAATTCTAGGATTTATTTTATTTCTACTCAAAACGCACTAGGAGGGGTTAGTTATGTTGATATTATCAATCGTTATTCTCCAATAAAACTTTCCACTTTAGAAGTCTATAAAATATATGGGAGGGAAGTATCAATTGAAGAAACAATTATTTATGCAATAAAAACACGTAAATTTAGGTATATTTTAGCCTCTCTTGCTCTGTTTAAGGGAATTAAAAATTGGAGGGAGATGTATCGGTTAGCAAAAGAGAACAATTTAGTTAGAGAAATCGGGGCATTATATGGACTGGTAGAAGTTATATTACCAAGAATAAAGAAGATCAATAAGACCTTTCTAATTTATGGATTACCTAAAAAGAGTGATAACTTCAAGTATATTTTACCAAATCTTAAATCTAAAGATTATTCACTAATAGAAGATAGATGGAAAGTGTTTCTTCCTTTTAATAACTCGGATTTTAAGGAGTATTTAGCATGATTTCGATACTTGACCAAACAAATTTGTTAGTGCAGATAGGTAATAATCTTTCGAGAAAAGTTATTTGTTATGCCATAGGTGGCACTGCCATGATGTTTCTTGGTTTTAAAGAAGCTACTAAGGACATAGACTTAGTATTTACTACTAAGGACGACAGGGCTTTATTTAAAGAAGTTGCAAAATCTTTAGGCTATAAGGAAATGGATTCGGTCATAGTTTATGGGGTAAGAAACAATAGACCTGAAATGATTGATCTAGGCGATTCTAGATTAGACTTATTTTTCTTAGACGTCATAGACTTCACTTTCTCTGAAAAGATGCAACAAAGAGCAATTCAAATTCATGAATTTGGGAAAAACTTAACATTAAAAATAGCAGATAAACATGATATAATCTTAATGAAATGCGTAATGAATAGAACAAAAGATGAAGATGATATTGTTAATATTATCAAGAAAGATGATATTAATTGGGATATTTTGATTGAAGAATCAAAAGTACAGGTATCTTTAGGCAGGGATTGCGCATATCTTTATATGGGGGATTTGACAGAAAAACTGATTAACGTCCATCATTTAAATGTTGATAAAAAGATTCCTGATACTTTTTTTAACTTATTAGAGGAACAGGCAAAAACAAAAAAAGAAAGTTTAAAGTGAGTTAAACTTCCATTTTCATTACCACTAGATAAATAAACTGATTATATTCTCTAGACACAAAATCAATTTAAATAGGATAAATGTTTATCAATATTAACTGAAGGGGGTTTAATATGAAGTGTAGACAACAAGTAGTGATATATATTTTAACATTCTTATTATTAATAAGTCCTGTTTTAGCGTTTGATATCTCTTCATCAATATCATCAATCTCTTTATGTTCATCAACAACTGATTTAGTTACAACAACAGTTTCTGGCTCTGGAAGTTATACTGTAAATGTTGCCGGATCAGCAGCATCATGGACAACAACAGTGCCAAGCGGATTTTCTACAACAAACCAAAAAATTGTATATACATATATAACACCGCCCTCAAACACATTGCCAGGGACTTATACTTTAGAAATAACAATTAGTGATGGTATATCAACAAAGAAATCATCTTTACAAGTAAATGTCTTGGACTGCTTTAAGGTTAATGTTAAAGAAGTCGCTTCACAGGCAGTTTGTCCTGGACAGAATGCAAAATTTGATTTTACTATACAAAATACTGGAAAATTCCAGGAAGCTTATTCATTATCAACTACTGGATCAGCAGCATCATGGGCTGTCTTGTCACAGGATAGAATTGACTTAGATCCAAGTAAGGAAAAAACCATCTTTGCTTATGTTGCTGTGCCCCAAGAAGCAAGAGGGTCTCATGAATTTACTTTAACGTCTAAAGGGACAACAGGGACAGTAAGCTCTTCAACAGCAAAAATAAATGTACAAGGTTGTTTTGACTATAATGCAGCTGTTGATAAAGAATTTCAAAGCATTTGCGATCATTCTACTTTAATAGTCCCTGTTGCAATAAGCAATAGAGGGACTATAGAGAACACATATAATCTTGAATTAAATGGCCCAAGCTGGATTGTATTAGATAAGACCTCATTGGCATTAAAGGCTGGGCAAACAGGATCTGTAAATCTAATAGCATCTCCTGATTATGATGTCACAGGAGATTATGACATTTCTGTAACTATCGTAGATGCACAAGGAAAACAAGGGCTTATACAGCCTTTAAAGATAAATGTAAAAGACTGTCACAGCACGTCTGTTATTATAAAACAAGAAGAAGCTGATGTTTGCGCAGCTTTAACTAAAACCTTTAATATAGATGTTGCAAATAGTGGAGAGCAAAAAGATTCTTTTGATGTAAGCTTGGTTGGCCCTTCATGGATATCTTTAAACAAGGGTTCTTTGGTATTAGACAAAGGGGAAAAAGAGATACTAACCTTGACAGCATCCCCATCAATAAATGAAAAAGGGGAGCATGATATAACTATTTTAGTAGAAAGCAGTGATAAAGGTTATTCAGGAGAAGATACATTAAAATTAAATGTATTAACACAGCAAGAATGCTATAATCCGAATATTGTTCTGCAGGAGAGTATAACATCCATCCCGCAGGAATCTCAGACAACAATCCCTGTAACTATAGAGAATAATGGGACCCAGACATCTAATTTTATTTTGGGATTATCAGGAACAGCTTCTGCATTTATGCAATTAAATCCATCAACAATAACATTAGATCCTAATACAGCAGAAACTCTTTATCTATATGTTGCTCCAACAAGGAACATTGGATTAGGAAGTTATAAAGCAAAGCTAACTGTTAAAATAGAAGGAACTAATATCCTGGATGCAGAAACATTGAATATAGAAGTTACAGGACCACAGTTAGGGCTTCCTACACTCATAGAGCCAAAAGAAGATTTCTGGACTAAGGTCTGGAACTTTTTATTTGGAATTCCAGATGTTTCTCCTGAAGAAGATGATTTTATACAACAGATATTGCAGGAAGATATTGAATCAGAAGAAAAGGAAGAAATAGAAGAGATAGTCATTGAAGAAGAGTCTGCTGAAGAAGAGACTATTGAAGAAGTTGCAGAAAAGGCTATACCAACACAAGAAACTAAAGAGGAAGAATCTCTTTTAGATAAGCTAGTAAGCAAAAAAGAAAGCATAACAGAGGTTAGTACCCCTTTAGATGCATCTAATGTATTTAATAAGCTCTTAGGATACAGAAATTACATATTAGTTGTTATTATTATAATCTTATTGATAATCTTGATGGTTAAATATAGAAAAGGATTGCTGGAGTTCTTTACAGAGGAAGATGAAGAGTTTGAGGATGAAGAGCCAAAGGCTAATAAAAAGAATAAGAAAGGGTCTAAGAAGTAATGGAGCATAAGCCTTCCATACTATAATTCTTATTTATGCTGTCTTTAAGCTAAGTCTATACACATTATACACAAGATGTATGCTATACACTTTATGTATGGAAAGCTTTAAATATCGACAAAACCAGCTTGTAACTCTATATCATGATTAAAAAAGTGGTGAGAACCGGTATTTCTTTAGACATTAAACTAGCTAAAAAGCTCAACGAAGCTGTAATCAGGTCTCCAGAATTAAGATTAGACAGGTCCGAGATTATTAATTCCATTGTTGATGAGTACTTTAGCGCTAGTTCTTCGTCACTGGAGAAGCTGAAGGAAACTGTAATAAAAAAGAGGAAAAAGCTAAATGATTAGGTATAGAAATGAAAAAAGAAATGTAATGTTTTTAATATTAGCCGTTATATTCCTTTTAGGATTCCTAAGCTTTGCTTTAGACTTTCCTTCAGGCCTAACAGTCTACGAATTTGTAAATGAGGGCTCTAATCAAACTGATAATGCATTAATCCTGGAAACTAACCAGAGCATAGAAGAGGCATTAAATGAAACTTTGATTGAGAACGCCACTAAGACCGAGATCGTCAAAAATGAAACAAATCTAACAGAAGTAGTGGAAAATATAACCTTAATAAATATAACCGAGGTAAACATAACTGATAACATTGCTGTAAATATAACTGATGCAAACTTAACGATAAGCAATATAACTCTGGAAGAGAACATAACAGAGATTACTACAACAAATATCACGGCTAACTTTACAATTCTGGAAGAAAAGCCACTGCATAAGGTTGTTATTAAGCAGCCAGTAAGATGGGTTAAAAAGATCCTGCCAAATGAAACAACTACAACAATTGATATCCCTATAGAAGCTACAAATATTACTGTTAAAAAAATACTGGATGGCATAAAGTCTGAAGTAAATCCCGATAGCATAGTTATAGAAGAGCAGGGAAAAACAACCAGTAATGTTATAACAGGCTCTACTATATTGAATTTAGGAGATAGTTTCTTGTCTGATTTCTTTGAGATGTTATGGTCCATTACAGGTTTAGCGATAATAGAGAACTCTGAAGAAGGAACTACAGAAGAAACAAAGAATATCACAATCTCAGAAGAAGCAGATGAATTAGAGATAGAATATACTCTTCCAGGCCCAGAAGTTGTTGAAGAAATTCTAAGTTCTGGTAAAAGAATAACTATATTCTCAGATGTAAGCTATATAGACATACTGGCTTACATGACTATTGAAGAAACTCCTTTTGGGAGTATTAAACTATATCATATTACCCAGGATGGTAAGGAATTAGCAGATGCTATGTTTAAAGACACAAACAGTAATGATCTAGTTGATTACATAGAATGGAATATTCCTCATTTAAGCAGCCAGACTTATGAGGCTGTTATTGAGATTAGCAATGCTATTCATTTGGATTCCAACAGAGACCCAATCAATAACATCTATGATGAAGTAAAAGTCCTGGATAATGTCTGGTCAGAACAGATTTATACTAATGAATTTGTAAGGGTTAACTTTAGCTTAAAATTAGATAATACAAGGGATATAACTGTTTATGCCAGAAATAATGACTCTTACAATGCTTATCTTGAGTTCTATCCTTACAATTTAAGTACTGCTTTTGCTCAATCTGTATTAATCAATGAAGAAGGATACTATAAAACTTTATTAACTAACTTAACTGGATTATATCAGGAGTTTGATATAAAGGTAGTTAGTAGCACTCCAACTTTCCTGGAATTTAACCATATAATAGACCCTTCTGTACCTACTCATTCAACACCAATCCTAAACTCAACAGATGAGGCAAATCCTACTACTGCAAACCTGACAATCTACAATCAGTCAACTTCAGATGCAGATAATGATAATATAACAAACATCATAGACTGGAGGCTGAATGGAACGTCTATTGCAATATTAAACATGCCATTTGATACTAACCGGACTGGTAGTGTTGGAAGAGTAATAAGAGATTACTCATTGAAGCAGAATAATGGAACATTAAGTGGACCAATATGGAATACTTCTGGAATAAAAGGAGGAGCTTATGTTTTTGATGGAAGCGACGATAGCGTTAATATCGGTTATGATTCCTCTTTAAATTTAACTAGCAATCTTTCAGTTTCAGCATGGTTTAAAGTTAGGGACATGGCTGGTACATCTTTTCAACGTATAGTATCCAGAACGCACACAGAATACGATATTGTTGTACATGAATTATCAGCCTCAACTACACCCGGCAAACTCAGATTTACTCTAACCAATGTTGTTTTTGCATCTTCCGTTGATAATATAGTTGCAGAGCAATGGTATCATGCTGTTGGTGTTTTTGATGATAGTAATAATAAAATCCGATTATATATTAATGGTGTTTTAGTGGATAATCAAACAGAAACCGGTAAGCCTACTGGAGGAACTAGTAATGTCACTATTGGAACTCATCCTGCCTTGAGTAGACCATTCGACGGCACAATAGATGAAGTAACAATTTACAACAGAACCCTGACTCCAAATCAAATATTAGAACTCTATAACGGCGGAACTCCAAAGTTTGATAAACTAAGCTTTAACGAAACTACAGTTGGAGATAAATGGTCAGCTTGCATTACTCCAAATGATGCTACTGGAGACGGTTCTACTTTGTGTTCAAGTAATCTGACTATAGGTACAGACTCTACTGCTCCAAAATTCTATGATGCTATTAATGCAACTGGAATAGCTTCTGGAAATAACATAACTATGAACATCACTATAGAGGATGGTGTTAGGCTAGTTAACTACACCTTTTCATGGAATGATTCTGGAAGCTGGGCTAATGATACTGCCTTCCAGATTGGGAATGTAGAAGCATGGAATGCTAATACAAGCAAGGCTATAACAGCATCAGAGAATACAGTAGTTTCATGGAGATATTATACTCGTGACAACTCCTCTAATTATGCTGCTTCTGGATTGTATAACTTTACTGTTGTTAATACTCTGCCTACCCATTCAACACCAATACTAAACTCAACACTAGGAACTAATCTTACTTCAGAAAATCTAACAGTCTACAACCAATCAACAGCAGATGCAGATAATGATAATATAACAAACATCATAGACTGGAGGCTGAATGGAACGTCTATTGCAATATTAAACATGCCATTCGATACTAACAGAACTGGACAGTCTGGTGCTGTACTTAGAGATTATTCAACCTACCAACACAATGGAACATTAGAAGTCAGTCCTGTATGGACTTCTGCTGGAATATCAGGGGGAGCCTGGGTATTTAATGGAGTTGTTAGTACTAATATGCGTATAAATGTTGGTCATACTGCTAATCAGTGGATTGGAAAAAATGGAACTGTAAGCGCCTGGATAAAAACAAACCAATCTACTGGCGACAAATATATTGTTGATAAATACTCTAATACAGGAGCCCCATTGAGAGGATACCTCTTATATATTTCCAGTGGAAAAGCTAGGTTCATAATAGGAGACACTGCTGGTGCAAATGCTCCAACTGGTGTAACAGATATTGCAGATAATAATTGGCATCATCTAGTCGGAACATATAATGGCTCGCTTATTGTAATTTATGTTGATGGGGTATCTGATGATACTTTTGCTTCTACAAAAACTCCGACAAACACAACTGACGACCTATATATAGGAAGCAGTGGTGCAGGTGCTGAGTGCAGTGATTGTACTTTCAACGGAACAATAGATGAAGTTAGAATCTGGAATATAACTCTAACAAAAGAACAGATAACAGAGCTTTATAACAGCGGGATTCCTAGCTATGACACAATAGCATCCACTGAAACTATTGTTGGAGATAAATGGTCAGCATGCATTACTCCAAATGATGCTACTGGAGATGGAAGCACTTTATGCTCAAGTAATCTGACTATAGTTGCTGCTGCTGATGCTAGCGATACATCAGCCCCTTCATTCTCAGGCTCAATAAACAACACAGGATTTAAGAGATACTTCAATGCTTCTATGAATATAACTCTAGATGATAATACAGATATATCTAATTATACATTTTCATGGAATGAATCTGGAAGCTTTGTTAATGATACTTCAGTGCAGTTAGCAGGAACACAGACAACTTGGGATGTAAATATTTCTAAGAATATAACTAATGCTCTCTACAACCAGATAGTTCAATGGAGGGTTTATTCTTGTGACTCATCTAATAATTGTAATACTTCTGCGACAGAGAACATGACTATAGCTAATACCTTACCAACATCTATAAATCAGTCTTACATAATCCAGTCTACTTACAGCAGTACTCTAAGAAGCTTCTTTAATTCAAGCTGGAATGATGTTGATCAGGACAATGCAACATTAACAGTTAAATTAGAAAGCAATTACACAGGAACTCCAGCAAATTATACAGCAAATAACCTAACTAAGGGTATTTACAATTACTCTGCAATATTGCCAGCAGGAACTCATACAAGAAGATGGTGTGCTACTGATTCTGCATCTGCTGTAAACTGTACTATTCTAGAAACATTTACAATAAGCAAAGCAACCTCAGATGTTAATCTATTCCTAAACAGCTCACAGGCAAACATATCAATAACTCAAAGGCATTTCATAAATATTACTGGAAACCTGGCTACTGGTATAGGAAATATTCAGATCTATAACAACAGCATCTTGCTCTCTAACGGAACTTCCCCAAGAACTAATATCACTCAATTCAATGACACAGGAACATTCAACATAACAGCAGAGATAGCAAACCAAAACTGGAGTTATAATAGTGAGACTTGGTGGGTTGAAGTTAATTCCAGAACTCCTTTATTTTCTAATCCAATAAATGATTCTAATATTAAAAAGCATCAGAATATAACAATGAATGTTACTATAACAGGCAATCTTGAATTGAGGAACTATACATTTTCCTGGAATGATACTGGAAGCTTTGTTAATTCAACTCCATTCCAAATAAGTGGTGCTTTAACTAGCTGGGATGCTAACATAAGCAGGAATATAACAGCTAATGGAACTTACATAGTTTCATGGAGATATTATGCATGTGATATTTCCAATAACTGTAACTCCTCTGGATTGTATAATCTTACTGTAGCTAATACTAATCCAACATTTGATGAAGAGCCAATTAATCAATCCTTGACAGAGGATACCTACTGGACTTATGACATAAATGCAACTGATATAGATCTGAGTACATTAACATATTCAACTAACAGCTCTAATTTAACCTTAAACACATCAAATGGAAACTTCTCATGGCAGCCAGACCTGGATTGGTTTGGCTCTTTTGCATTGACAATAAATGTATCTGATGGAGCGATAGAAATAACAAGGATATTCAACGTCTCAGTCTCGTCAGTAAATGATATTCCTAGAATAAACTTCAGTAACAGGGAAAGCCAACCTTCATTTAACGAGTCTAAAAGAAGCTTCTTTAACTTTACCTTAGATGATGTTGAGGATGGAAACTCGTCCTTGAATGTCTATTTTGAAGCTAACTATACAGGTTCTTTGGTAAACTACACTATGAATCATCTGAATAATGGAATATACAATTACTCTGCTATATTGCCTGGAGGAATAATAAAGTTCAGGGCAAGAGTCAATGATAGCAGTAATAGTGCAAATGCTACATCCTTCCTTACATTTACAATAAGCAAGGCAAACAGCAGCATAGCTATGCTATTAAACGGAACAGCAGATAACAAGTCAACAAGCTATCCTGCAAACAGCATCAACATTACTGTAGAAACAAGCTCAACTTCTTCAATAACACTGTATAGGAATGGGACCGCTATAGATAATCCATATCTAAACACATCAGCAGCTGGCACATTTAACTTTACATCTGTAATAAGTGAAAACCAGAACTTCACTGGAAACAACGCAACTTATTTCTGGTTCTTAAGCAAAGCTGCCAGCAATATAACGCTGCTATTGGATAATAGTGCAGCTAATCTGTCAATAACAACAGGCGCCAGTGTAAACATAACAGTTAACTTAACTATAGGAGTAGGATTTGTAGAGTTGTATAATGCTGGAACCTTCATAGCAAACTCCAGCAGCTTTCCATATTCCAATCTAAGCACCTTTGGCTCAGCAGGATCATTCAACATAACTGCATTCATCTTTAGTAATCAAAATTCAACATTTAACTTCACAACTCTGTATGTGACTGCAACTGCTCCAGCAGAAACACCTACTGGAGGCGGTGGAGGAGGTGGTGGCGGTGGTGGAGGAGGTGGTGGCAGAGGAGAACCTTCCACCATAGAACTTATATCAGTAAACCAAAATGAGTTAAATATTAAGCTGGAGAAAGGAGAGATAACCTCTGAAAAAATAACAGTTAAAAATAGTGGAGATTCAACTACTTTAATTACCTTAGACTCAAATTTGGACTTCATAATATTTGACGCAACGTCATTCTTCCTAGAGCCTGGTGAAGAAAGAGAAATAACTATTGGAATAGCTGCTCCAAAAGAGCCAGGAGTCTACACTGGAAAAATAAGGGTAAATGGAAAATCATCAACTACGCCCATTTTCCTAAGCTTTAACATAAGAAGCCAGGATATTTTGTTTGACGCATCCATCAACCTTGCTGACATATCTAAAAGAGTAAGCGTAGGAGAGCCAGTATCAGCACAGATAAACTTAATAAAAATGACGCCTTCAGAAGGCCTTGACATAACCCTTCATTACTTTATCAAGAACTTTGAAGGAGAAACTTTGTTTAAGGAAAGCGAAACTCTTTACGTAGATGAAGAAAAGACCTTGATAAAAGAATTCTCAACACTAGCACTTGCTACAGGAAAGTATGTTGTAGCTATTGAAGCAACATATCCTAACGGAGTGGCTTCTGCAAGCAGCTTATTCGAGGTAGTAGAGGAAGTGCCTGAAAAAGCATCCAACCTGATATATGTTTTAGGATCACTTTTGGTTTTGGTGCTTAGCGTTGCTATATATGAAATAATTATGATTAGTAGAGTGAAGTTTAAGGGCAAGATTAAGAAGAAATAAGTAAATCTTTTAAAGATAAAATTTATGTACCCTTAAATCATGCTTAAGATATAAGCATTTGAATAATTTGTAAGGGTAAGAATTATATGATTATAACTAAGAAAAAGAAGGGAACCAAAGAAGTATTGATTTAAGTATTTCCTAAATGCTGAAAGAAAAGATAAGATAGAGGGAATAATATTTAAATGACAAACTTAATCTGCTTTAAGTCCACTTCTTGCCATAGCAACTTCTAGGAGATTTAGCTTTACACGAATTTAGACGAAGCATTTATATACTAGTAAGATTAATCTTATTTATGGTTCAGATAGAAACTACTAAGATGAGCTCCAGAGGGCAGGTTGTTATTCCACTAGATATGAGAAAAGATATCCCTAAAGGACAAAAGCTTATTGTAATCAGAAAAGATGATGAGATAATTATTAAGAAATCAATTCCTGAAACTCTTCTCTGGTCTCACAAATCTTTAGCGAAAACTTGGCTAACTAAAGAAGAGGATGATGCGTGGAAAGACTTGTAAAGGGAGACATAATCATTATAGATTTCCCTTATTCAAATTTAGTTCATTATAAAAGGAGACCCGCAATTGTTATCAAGATTCCAAAAGGAGAGGACATTATAGTTTGCCAGATAACAGGCAGTTCATCCGAGGAATCTACTGAGCTTGTTCTAAAAGAGAGCGATTTTCAGCAGGGTAGCTTAAAAAGACAGAGTTATATCAGAGTTGATAAAATTTTCTCCGTAGAAAAATTAATGATAAATTACAAGGTGGGATCATTGAGGCAAGAGAAATTTAACGAAATCTTAGAAAAAATATGCCTATATCTCAAGTCATAAAATCGGATTCTTCCAAAGATAAAGAAATAGTCTCCAGACAAAAACCTATATAAATCACAAAAACAGCTTTTCATTATGAAAAAAAGAGGCAAGAACTTTATTTTCATAGTAATTGCTATATTATTGATAATAGGTATTGCATCCTACTTTTATCTGGCTCAGGAAGAAAAAACAGACGAATTTAATGTTGACGCGATTCTTATCAAAAATGCGATAAAAGAAGGCGGTATTCTGTTAAAGTCTGTTAAGATTACAAATAACGGACATGAGGATGTATTCAGGATAAGCACAACACTAAAGGATTTTGCCTTTATTCTCGAAGATGAAATATTCCTTGAATCTAAAAGCTCCAAAATGCTGGAAATAAGGTTTGAGGATACAGGAAAAGCTGGTCCTATAGTTTCAACAGGAGAACTAATAATCTCGTCATCAACATCAGCAAAAAGAATCCCAATAATCTTGGAAATAGAGTCTAAAGATCCTTTTTTTGATATAAACATAAACATACCTATAAGATATGAAGAGGTATATCCTGGAGAAAAATTCGTAGCAGAAATAAAGCTATTCAATCTGGAAAATCTTGGTCTTAAGGAAGTAGAAATAGAATATGCTATAAAGGACTTTGGGAATAATGTCCTGGTATCTGAAAGCGAAAATGTTATTCTTGAAAATCAAGCTTCGATAAACAAGGCAATAGACATGCCAGAAGATATAAAACTTGGCAATTATGTTTTTGCTGCATCAGTAAAGTACAGTGGATTTACAGGAACATCAACACAGTCTTTTAAGGTGACTAAACCTAAATCAGGCCTTAGCTCCTTGCTTACCACAAACCTAATCTATTTGATAATAGTTGTTATAACCCTTCTTATCCTCATGGTTGTCATTACTTTGATTTACATAACAGCTAAGAGAGACAAATTAATAACAGAATTAATGAAATACCACAGGAAAGAATTGCAGATATTGCAGGGATCTTTTGAAAAAAGCAAAAAAGGCCTGACAGAAGAAAAAAAGAATAGACTTGAAAAAATAACAGAAGCAAAAATAGAAGCCCTTAAAAGAAAACAGGTAGGGCAGATTGAGCACCTTAAGAAATTAAAAAAGCTGGGCAAAAAAGAAGAGATGCTTGAAAAGCTAAAGCAGTGGAAAAAACAAGGATATGCAGTAACATCCCTTGAATTTAAAATAAAAAAACCCACTGCTGAGGACATAAAGAAAAGAATCAGGGAATTAAAAAAGAAAGGGTATAAAACAAAGATTATAGAGGAAAGACTGGAAAAATCTAAGCGAAAGGTATAAAAGCCAACAAAATACTATAAGTTTATTTGTAATTATGGTAAAAAAAAGAGCTAAAAAAGAGGATTTAGGCACTTTAAATAAGGAATTTGAGATTTTTAGTAGAGGTATTGAAAGGCTTGAAGAGATAAGATCAGAGCTGGATTCTCTTGACGCAAGAGGCTTCGAGAGAGAAGTTTCTGCAATAAGATCTGGTCTAAAAAATGTGTCTGCTATTCCTTTATTGGAAAGGCAGCTGAAATCCTTAAAAAATAAGATAAGCAGGAAATACCTACCTCATAAACACAGGGCATCTTCTAAACTAAAAACAAAGATAATGCATTTAGAGGAGGAAGTGGAGGACATACCAGATCTTGAGAGAAAAATAAATGCTCTAAGAAGAAAACTAAAAGAAAAAAAGAGCATCAGTGTAAAAAAACAGCTTTCTAAAAAGCAATTAGATTTCGTTAAGGATATACCAAGTCTTGAGGCAGAAATCAAATCATTAAGGGAGACTCTTAAGAGGCATATTGCAAGGGTAGTGAGGCCTGGATTGCCTGTTGATGACAGCGTGGCAGCACTTGTAGAGTCTAAATTCGGAGATTTTCTTTATGGCATAGAAAAAGAGCTTTCTGAAAGGATGAAGAAGAGAGAAGATTCTATGGACAAGAGATTGAAGTATGATCTTGAGCTGAGAGCGTCTGTATTCAAAAATAAATACAAAAGCTTGGTAGGCGAGTTTTCACAGGTTTATGAAAATAAAGTAAGGACAGAATTAAGAAAAGATGTAGCAGGAAGATTTAATAGAGAGCTAAGGAAGAAAATCAAAGCATTGAAAACCAAGGTAAGAGAAGATTATATTCCAGGACTTAAGAGAGAAGCTCATGCCGAATTAAACAAGAGAAGAAATGAATTGAAGAAGAAAGCTGCAGACAGATTAAGATCCATGAAACATTCCTTAATAGAGTCCTATGCTAAGAGGAAAGATAAGTTGGTAAAAGATTACGCTCATAAGAGAGAAAGCATGATAAGCCAGTATAGCAGAAAAATTGAGATGGAAGTAGAAACATCCAAGCATGAAAAAGCAAGCCTGTCCAAAGGTTATTCTGAAAGAAGCAGAGATCTGTCAAGGAATTATTCTGAGAAAAACAAAGTACTGGCAATGCAGTATGCTGAAAAAGACAGGATAATAAAGCAGAAAGAGGAGCATCTTCAGAAGCTTTACGAGGAGCATATGAGAAAGCTTAAGGAGTATAAAGACGAGCTGAACAAAAAACTAAGGGAAGAAGCTCATAAAAAAATGATAGCAGAGATTCATCAGGAGGAAGAGCGTTTAAGAAGAGACTTGAGGGATAGATTCAATGAAAAGCTCAGGATGGAAATGCAGAGAAGGCAGCAGGAATTTGATAAGAAAAAACTAGAGCTGGAATTAGCAATAAGAAAACAAGCAAAGGCTATGCTTAGGTAATATTTTCTTTAGTTTCTTTTGGTAAAGGTCTCTTTATTGTAATAGGCAGGACTTCTTTTTCAAACTCATCTTTAGCTATTTGTATAGTATTAAAATTAATCTTTTCTAGATATTCTTTCTCAAGCTTAATCAGAATTGGCGCTCCCATTGAGATTTGTAATGCTCTTGCACCAATAATCCTTGCCTTTTCATATTTTGTAAATCTTTCTTTTTCCATTATATCAGCTTCCTCAGCTCTTTTGTTCCTTTAATTGCCATATCTATCATCTTATCAATGTCTTCTTGGGATAATCCTTTATCCCCCCCTTTTTGCATTGCACATATACTTCCTTCTTTTGTTACTGCCACAGTTAATCTGGCATTTAATGCTTTTTCTTCTCTTAGGCTTGGATCAGCAATAATCTTTTCATTAATCTTTACTAAAGTGCATTCAATAGGCTCTTTTACTAAAGGAAGCTTTTTGTCTGTTAATTCACCATAAACAACTTTGTCATCTTTTAATTTTGGGAATTTAGTATTTTTTAAAGCTGCCATTGCCGCTAAAAATGCTGCGTCCTGCAGGTTTCCATCATCATTAAGGCTGTATATATCAATAAAAACTGTCCAGACTTTTTCTCCTTCTTTTATGCAAAGTTTCTTGAAATCTATAGCTTCTGATTCCCTTATTCCCCTGTCAACTACCCTTGCCAGTTCTATTGATTGGGCGTCTGGAGGGCCTAATTCAAATTCTGGTGAGGCTATAGGAGATAATTCAGCAGTAACTATTATAGAGCCTTCATCTGGATTGTCTGGAAATGGTTCACCAACGTTTAATTTAATTCCAGCAAGTACGACTGTCTCTCCTAAACTTACTTTTGCAGAACCTTCAGCATTCTTGCTTATTCCTAATTCAACCTTTACTTTTCTATATTCATCCAGTTTTCTCATATCTATCCTGTGATCTTGATTAAGCAAGGAAATAATATAAGATGTATCAAACTTCATTTTTCAAGCCTCCATATTTTTCCTTTAGCGCTTTAACTTGTACGTCTTTTATTTTTTCACATACTTCTTTGGCTTTCTCCAAGGCTAGCTTTATTTCTTCTTTTGAAGCTTCTCCATCAAGTTGAAGTAATGTAATCTTTCCGCTATGAGGCATAATTGCTATTGGCATATCTGCCATTCCATCCTTATAATCCTCTTCTTCTTTGTTGATGTCGACGATAACTTTGTCTCCATGCAATACGCCTAAGGCGACTGCGCAGACAAGATCAGACATTATTATTCCAGCATCTGCTAAAGCTAACGAGGCTGCATTTATTCCAGCGCATCTAGTCCCAGCATCCGCTTGTATTATTTGAATAAAGACATCTACAACAGCATTTGGGAATTCATCCAGGTTTAATGCTGGAAGCAAAGCCTTTTCTGTAACTAAAGAAACTTCCTGGGATCTTCTTGATGGACCAGGCCTTTTTCTTTCTGTTACTGAAAAAGACATCAAATCATAATTGCACCTTAAAATCCCCTTTTCTGGGTTTTGCATGAACCTCGGATGTAAATTTCTTGGCCCTCTTACAGCAGCTATCGCTATTGTCTTGCCCATCCTAAACATAGCAGAACCATCAGCTGATTTTATCACGCCAACCTTCGCTTCAACCTCTCTTAACTCATCAAATTTTCTTCCGTCAAATCTTTTGCTGTATACCATTTTATTTACCCTCTAGAAAGTTTTTTACTTTCTCTGTTAAACCTTCTGTCTGAGGCTCATTTTCTATCATCATTATAGCTTCTGTTGCTTTGTTTTCATCTTGCATATTATCCCCAGATATCCAGACTTTCCCATTTTGTCCTACAATAATTCCGCATTTTGCGCTATCTTTGATCATATGTATCATAGAGCCCTGTCTTCCAATAATTCTAGGTACTTTTGAGGAGGTTACATTAATAATTCTCCCGCCTTTAAGTTTCCTTAAGCCTGGACCCCTCATTGACAAGTCTATTAATTTTGTTTTTGTTACGTTAACTACTTGAGTAGCAATTACATCCCCATAGTCATAAAATTGGGATAAATCTGCTCCTCTTTCAATAAAGGAGGAAGAAGCATCTTTTAATGTTAACATCGCTGAATAAGGGCCGCCAATATCAACTATCCAGCCATTCATTGTAATGTTTACTACCTCTCCGATTATAGTGTCATTTCTTTTTGGATTGTATTTCCCGGTAAGAGGAATTACTTTTATTACCCTGCCATCTATATTTATTAATCCTACCTGAAGGCTTAATATACTATCTTTATCTCTATATGTTCCTGTTGATGGCAGGTAATCCATCCCGTCTGCTAATAATTCTCCAGGAACTACAATATCCTTATCTTTTACTTTTAATTCTCCCATTTTATTCTCCTTTTAATTGTAAAACCTTAGTTTCAACTGTACCATGAGTTATTGAATTAATCTCTGAAAAAAATTCCTCTTGAACTCCTGCTGGAATCTCTACAGAACCTACCCAGGAACCATCATTTTGCCATTTTTCGTCTATAATATTAGAAAATTTTTTTATTGTTGAATAGCCTTTTGAAGCAAACTGGGAAGGAATCTTGACTTCAACCTTTCTTTTTTCAAATTTTATTGGCAGGATAGGCCTTATTTTTACTAAGATATCTTTAATCTGCTCTTCTGCTGGTCTAAATGAATCAACAGAAACTCTCGCTTCTTCTAAAGCATTCTCTATTCTTTGTGGAGGATGGGGGAGATTTGTTCTTGAATCAACACCATTTTTATGTATTAGGTTTATTATTCGCTTTCTTTTTTCTTCTCTTAGCTTATTCATATGGTCTTGGGTAAGCTGGACATCTCCTTTCTTTATTATCTCCTCTGAAATCTCTAATGCATCTGAAGTACCAAATACATCTTCAAGTTCTTTTTCAGAAGCTTTATCGCCTTTTTTAACGTCTGTGAAGATAGCATCTGTAGCTAGAACATCATTTAGGTTAATGCTTTTCCCTTGCTTTAGTTCTATTGCTTTATCGCAGTCTACAAGGATTTCAAATTTTTTTCCATGACTTTTTAATCTTGCAATCACTGCCTTGTCTACGTCTACCATTTTATGCTAGTTTCTTTATTTGTTCTTTCTTTAATCTTGTAAAACTTTTATCAGAAGTCTTTATGTAAGCGCCATCTATCCTGTTTATATCGAATTCCTTTGCCAAACTCTTTTTTAGAGCCTTTATTGCTAATTTAATGCCTTCCTCTATAGTTAGAGATTCTTTATATTCTTTAATTAAGACTTCTTTAATTTCATTCTCTCCTTCTCCAATTGCTGTTGCTCTATACTCAAAAAATATTCCTGTTGGCTCAGTTAAATATAAACTTGGTGTTGAATTATCTACGCCTGCAAATAATACTGAAACTCCAAAAGGTCTAGCACCACCAAATTGGGTAAACTGTTGCTTTAGGTTACAAATATCTTTAACAACAGAAGCAACATCTATTGGTTCATCATATGTAACTTTATGCTGCTGGGCAGTTAATCTAGCCCTTTCTATCAGCATTCTGCCATCTGATAATATTCCGGATGCAGTTGCACCTATATGATCATCTACTTGGTAAACCTTTTCTATCGAACTAGGGACTATTAAAGGATCCACTAATCTCTTATCTGCCATTAATAACACACCATCTTTACAAACTATCCCTAAAGCTGATGTACCTTGTTTTACTGTTTTTTTAGCATACTCAACCTGTAGTAATCTTCCATCTGGACTAAACATAGTACTTGCTCTGTCATAACCCATCATCTGATGTGCCATACTTTGTTGCATTTTTTATCCTCCTAGATACATTTTAGCTTTGTTCAATACACCAGAAACACCTAAACTTCTTATTACTACGTTTTTTTGGTTAATGTGCTTTATGAGTGTTAATGATGCCTTCATATTATCTGCTTCTTTATGAGCTATTTTTATTATGCCCTTATTGTTCTTCCATATGCCTAATGGTAAGAAGCTTGCTTTTGAAAGCCCTAATGAGCCTAAATATTCCCTGCCATTGTGCTCTATAGATCTGTAAGCTTCTTCTTGACTTATTTCTTTATCTGATAAAACTTCAAATGTTATATAGCGCTTTTTTTCTTTTAAACTTGGTAATAAAGGTTTCAATATATCACCCACAAACAGAAGAAAGTAATCTTCTTTTTTTCTTCTCTCATCCAGATATATAGAGCTTATTCTGGGTTTAAAAACGTTATGGTTTTTTTGGCTTTGTATAATAATTATTTAAAATAGCCCACTTTTTACACAAGAATTACCTCATATACCAATCTAAATAGATAGATTTAAATACCAGCACCAGATATTTTGGTGTAAATCTTAAGGTTATTAAAACCTTTGGGGAGGAAAAATGAAAGAAGATTTACTAAAGAAAATGGTTGGATATGATGACGACGATGACGATGACGACGATGACGACGACGATGATGAAGAGTAATGAAGAATAACTAAGTATATTATTATTTTTTATTTTTTTATTTTTAAGGGTATTCTAGTATATTTTCTACATTCTTTGCAGTAAATTATTATTCTTGATTTGTGGATTCTTACTTTGGAATTAACTCCTGGTTTTATGTATTTGTAACAATGTTTGCAGAATTTTCTTTTTAGTTGAGAAGGAATTCTTAAATTAAACTTCATAGCTATCTTTCTAGCTAACTTGACGTATTTATGAGATCTTTCCGGATGTTTTTTAAGATTTAATTCTGCTTCTTTGAACAGAATTTCTATCCTTTCTAAAGCAAGCTTTTTTGGATGGTACATTTAGTGAGAAACTTTATTTTGTGAAGTGGGCAACAATTCGGAGTTCCCAATCATAAGACCAGTACAGTCCGAAACGACAGCGTGCTTAACTTCCGAATTCGAAATGGGATCGGGTGGAACCACGCTTCTATGGTCGCCCAACTATGAAAGTAAAGTATGGTTTTATAAACATTTTGGTAAGTTCCAGTAGATGGTAATGTACTGAAATTATAGCATCTTAAGCTTACCAGTTACCTTGTCTATTTTAGGCTCTTTGTCAGGTCCTATTGCTAAACAAGTTATAGTTGGTGTTTTAAAGAATGTTCTTCCAGCGTCTGTTACTAAAGCTGTTTTGAGCTTGGCATTATTGGCTTTTTTTTGATAGTCTTTTAACTCTTCTAAACTTGAAGC
>Ga0209541_10006571_pt1 | contig 19765 bp, 19 predicted proteins | sample RifCSPlowO2_01_FD_184027 | JGI IMG/M metagenome (GOLD analysis project Ga0209541, IMG submission 184027) | Groundwater microbial communities from Rifle, Colorado - Rifle CSP2_plank lowO2_0.1 (SPAdes) (version 2) | ecosystem: Environmental > Aquatic > Deep subsurface > Groundwater | place... | reverse complement strand
TCGTTCAGATTCCGCTTCCGCCGCCATAACCCGTTTCATATCCTGAGGCAATTCGATGTGTTTCAAGTCAACAGACTCCACTTTTATTCCCCATGGATCAGTAGCTTTATCTACCGACATCTGGATCTTCTTCGATATCTTATCCCTTTCCCTCAACAGATCATCCAGCGTCACTTCTCCCACAACATCTCTCATCGTCGTCTGTGATAGCTGAGAAGTGGCGTAATAATAGTTCTCGATATCGATAATCGCTTTCTTCGGGTCAGCAACCTTAAAGTAGAGGACAGCATTTACCCGCACAGAAACATTATCTTTGCTGATACAGTCCTGATCAGGAACATCGACCGCTTTAACCCGAAGATCAACTCTCTCCCAAGATTGAAGCACGGGAATGACTAACCGCAATCCCGGCTGCATCAACCCACTGTATTTGCCTAACGTGAACTTCACTCCCCGCTCATATTCGCGGACAACTTTCAGTCCCGTAAGGACAAGAAAAACGAACAATGCCAATAGTGCAGGCATAAACCCTATTACCGATAAAAGTGCCATAAAATCATTACCCCCCAAGTTAATTATTTTATTATCTATCGATCAAGAAAGAAAAGTATATAAAAATTGTGATTTTAGACAGATGATTACGAAGAACCATATTCCTACCGACGAAAGGTATCCTCATGATCAGACATTCTTTTATCTTCCTGGAAAGGATTGGCAGCAGAAAAGAGCAGCAGCTCTGGAGTCAGGGAATAGAGTCTTGGCAGGATTTTCTGAAAGCACAGGCAATCAAAGGGATTCCCCTTCTAAAAAAACAATACTATGACCGCAAGCTCAGAGAAGCACAGGAAGCCTTAGCATCAGATGATTCTTCTTTTTTCATCGGAAAACTTAAACTGAAAGAGATGTGGAGATTGTACGATTACTTCAAGGAAGAATGCTGCTTTTTAGACGTGGAGATAGATAGTTTTGGCAGGGTTATCCTTGTTGGACTATCCTCCGAACAGCAGACAAAACATTTTGTCTATGGAGCGAACCTCGAGCAGCTATTGCTCAAGAAAGAACTTGCAAAATATAAACTTCTCATCACGTTCAACGGCTCCTCTTTTGATCTGCCGAAACTCCGAAAGCAATATGGCATAACCCTCACCATTCCTCATATCGACCTAAAGCCCTTATGCATCAATCTTGGCTTGAAAGGTGGGCTGAAAGAAGTCGAAAAGGAATTACATCTTCAACGGCCTGAACATCTCTACGGCAATCCTGTTGATTTGTGGAAAGCCTTTCATGCCTCTGGCGACAGAGAATATCTGGAATTATTGATAGAGTATAACCGTGAAGACACGGAAAACTTAAAGTGGATCATGGATCACATTTATAAAAGGATGTCAACAGAGATTATGCATCACGAACAGATAGAAGAGAATAAAAGAAAGTAAAAGATAGTGAAGAAACAATGATGATCTCACCAACATCAGACGAACAGTACATGCAGAGAGCATTAGAACTAGCCAGAAAAGGATTGGGTCATACTTCTCCAAACCCCATGGTCGGAGCAGTCATTGTAAAAGATAACAAAATTATCGCTGAAGGCTACCATCAGCAGGCAGGAAAGGACCATGCAGAAATTGTTGCACTCAAGAAGTGCTCTAGCTCTTCATCCAAAAAAGCAACATTATATATTAACCTCGAGCCTTGCTGCCATCATGGCAAAACTCCCCCCTGTGTCGACAGCATCATCGCCAGTGGAATTTCTAAGGTAATGATTGCCACAAAAGATCCTAATCCTCTCGTTTCAGGGAGAGGCATTGCCGCGCTGAAGAAAGCAGGAATTTCAGTGAAAGTAGGTGTTTTGCAGCAAGAAGCAGAGGAATTGAACAAGATTTTTTTCAAATATATCGCCACAGGAAAACCTTACATCTATCTCAAGGCAGCCTTAACACTTGATGGAAAAATTGCCACAAGGACAGCAGAATCAAAGTGGATCTCTGGAGAAGACGCAAGAGCTCTTGTCCACCAGAAAAGGAAAGAGGTTGATGCCATTCTTGTGGGAAAGCATACTCTCCTGCATGATGATCCTCACCTTACGGCAAGAGTCGGCCGTAGCACCAGCTTCCCAAAAAGAATTATTTTAGGAACAGAAAAAGATGTTCCAAAAAATCTTCATATCTTTCATCAAAAGGGAGAAAATATCTTTAGGAGTGGAAAAGACTTGACAAAAATACTTGATGACTTAGGGAAACAAGAGATTACCAGTATTCTCGTAGAAGGAGGCAGTTCAGTATTTTCACAATTCATCAAGCAAGGACTCGTTGATGAGTATCTTTTCTTCATCGCTCCAAAACTGCTGGGGGATGAACAGGCTATCCCCTTCTTCCAAGGGCAGAACACCACTTCCTTAAAGGAAGCCACCAAACTGCGCTTCATCAGCACAGAGATGGCAGGAAAAGATGTCCTCATAACAGCTAGAAATGATAATAAAAATAAGAAAACAAACACACTATGGTCTCATTAATCATCTGCCTCTCTTCAGGCAAAGGAACATGGACAGAAGTGATCAAGATTATCCAGGGCAAGAACTGGCAGAATATTTTTCTCATAACAACAGATTTTGGAAAAGACAATTTCTCCCTCCAGAAAGAAAACATGAAACTGATTATTGTCAATCCTTTTGATGAAATAAACGCTATCAAAGATATTATCAAGAAAGACCTCCATAATCAAATCTCTGATTTTGAAGTTGCCTTAAATTTTGTCTCTGGCTCGGGAAAAGAACACATGGCGTTGGTAGAAGCTATCATGGAACTAGGGTTAAACTTTCGGCTGATCACGCTCATCAATGGAGAAGTTGATAGTTTAGGCTTATCAAGATGAAAGATTAAGAGTAAGCAACCTTATTTTTAGAATCAGAAAAATATCCTCACTCCATGACTCTATACCATCGATACAACAGCTTATCGACTGCCTTGACAAGCTCATATTCCTGTCCAGTGACTTTGATGCACGTGCCAAATGATTCTATTTTTGATTCATTGCCTAATGTTAACTCTATCACAGGCTTCTGCTGAGGATTTTTTTCACAGCTGATGATTTCCCGTGTTTCACACACAGGATCTTCAACAGTACATGACCCTACAGGCCTTCGATCTAAGCCTTTAACCACATTAAAACTTAACTCGGAAAGAGCCAACGTATAAAATTTATCCTTAACTCCTGGATCGATGGCAATAAATACGTCTTCACCTTTGTTAAATTCAGGAGCAAGATTTCCGGTTATTTCTATCTCTTCAACCTCTAGTGGGTTGAAATGGAGAGGAAATTCGATAATACGATCCTCCGTTTCCTTTCTCGTCCACCATAGTCCTTCATATTTTACGACGCTGAAACCATTATAGATGATCCCTACTTCCTTATCCAAATTCCCCGCAAGATTTTCCCTATGGAGATCTTGGAGTGTGTAAGCGATAGCAGAACCTGTCACTTTAGCCTGCTCATACAAGCCAAACCCATCACTTAACGAAAAAGCGATAATGCCAATGATGACCGCTGCTGCAATGAAAAGAAACTTCTTGTCAGAAACTTTTTTTGGCTGCTGTTTTACCCGCTCTTCCTGCTCCAGAGCCTGAGCCATCTCTTTCTTATTTTCTTCTTCCAGCCGTTTATTGATGTCGAGATCCATAAGTGAACCACTTGACTAAATAGATACAAGATAAAAGCAAATAAGGTATTTATATGGTTTGTGCAAGAAATTTCTCCCTCTGCGGACTATTTTGACTATTTTGGCTATTCCTCTGCATCTTCTGCAGATAGAGCCACAGTTTTTTCCGCACCTTTTCCTTCAGCTCAGAAGAGAAAGGAAGCTTCTCTATTTCCCCATCCCAATCGATGTCCGGCAGCCGTGTCAATGTTCCTACAAAGGTCCTGCCAGCCTGGCCAGCTTGGTCTTCGATCTCCTGAGCAAGTGAAGTTCCAAATAATTTGGTGGCTTTAAATTTTGATATGGAATTTGCTCCAGCCTGTAACAGCAAAGAAACTCTCCCTACTCGGTCCTCCCAAATACCACATTGAATATCTAATGGTGGAAACGCTATCCGTAATTTGGCGATCCACCACGCTTGCTCTTCTTCTGTCGGCGGTAATGAAGCAGCAAACATCGTCCCTTCCTGAGGGATAAGGCCATAGACATGAATTTTATCAATATCATATTTCTCAATAAATGTTTTGAGCAGCTGAAAATCTTCTCTCGTTTCACCCATCCCTACAATAAAGGTCATCGCTCTGGCTAAGCCCAGTTCTTTTGCGGCAACAAACATCCGCTCATACGGAGCTAATGGCTTTGAAGGGCAGACAAGCTTATGGAGCACAGGGTTAATAGTCTCCGTACTGCCAACAACACCTTTAATATAAGGTAAAAATTCCTGCAGCAATGGCTTTGCTATTGGCCCTATGGACAGCCATATTTTCTCTTGGGTTATGGCATAGATCTTCTCCAACAAGTCTTTAATTTCTCGAGGAGTAAAAACGCCAATGCCTCCAGTAAAGAATCCTATTTCCCAGCCGAGCTTTTTTGCCAGGATAAATTCTGCTAAAATAGATTCTACTGTCCGTTTCGTTTCCACAGGTTTTTTATCTACCGGCTGGGTAGACATGTAACAAAAGGTACAATCTCCGATGGTACAGCCCCAACTAAAGAAGATCGCCCGCTCAAAGCCAGTGGTAAGAGGAAAATGTTCCTTATAGATTTGTCCCGCCTGCTGAACCAATGCTGCAATTTCTGGATCCATACCTAGCAATTTTACAGTGTATTTTATAAGGTTTTAGAGAATATTTTTAATGATGAAGAAAGAAGTACATACGAAGATTCTACTCCGGCTTTCCTAATGATCCTCTTCTCTTCGCCTTGTGTACTGCTGCCGACAAGATCCAAGCGCAGAGGATAAAAAAGAGCAAAGAGAAGACGAACGAATACAATAAGTTGAAATAATTGAGTGGCTGATTGCTTAAGCTGGCGCGAAGGCCTTCAAAGACATGGGTAGTGGGAAGGATAACAGCTATCTTTGCTGCCCAGGAAGGCAAGGCGCTTAACGGATAAAAGACGCAGCTGAATGGCTGGATGATCCAGATGGTGCTCCAGCCCAACACTTGCACGCGAGTTCCATAGCGAAAGATGAATGATGTTACCAATAAACCTAAAGCCCAGGCAAAGATGAGGAGAATACTGACAAAGAGCCCAAAATGCACAAAATTAAAAGTAAAGATATTAAATTGGTACAAGACAAAGCTGACGAGGGATACAGTAAAGAACGATAGAACGGAACGTACCGCCCCCATGATAAATAAAGAGACTGCCAGCTCCTTAATGGTTAATGGTGAAGCAAACAGATGATAAACATTCCTGCTCCAGAAATTTTCTAGGACATAAACTGCCACATCCTGGCTTGATCTCCATAAGAAAACCCAGAGGATGATCCCCCCTAAGATCATAGAAAGGATATTGACATCAGAAATGCCTTGGATGAAATGGGTCATGAAACCCCATATAAAGATATCCAGCAACGGCCAATAAAAGATATCAAACAGCCTATCAGCGCTGTTGATGGTGTTATAATAATAATTCCATAGCATTGCCGTAATTCTGTGCCATCTCATCGTCTTCTTGATCTCCGGAGAAAATAATCCTCCAAGGTTGGTTTGTTTACCTGTAAGTCATTGAAAATAATATTTTTCTGGACGAATTTTTGAAGGAGCGGATAGAGGACATTCTGCCTATTTTGCACTTGGAATACGAGATAATTCTGCTGCTGCTGGAAGGAGATATGTTCCGCAGTGAGCAGCTCCTTTGCCCTATCGATATGCTTTGAGAAATGCAGGTGAACATTCTGCCAATTGAGTTCCTGCAGCAAATCTTTTCCTGTTCCTATTTTGACGATTTTGCCTTTATCCATAAAGGCAATCCGGTGGCATAATCTTTCCACTTCCTGCATGTAATGAGAAGTGAAAATTATCGTGCATTTGGTTTCCTTATTGAATTGGATGATATGGTCCCGGGCAATTTCCGCCATGTCTGGGTCTAATCCAACCGTACATTCATCCAGAAACAGCAGTTCTGGATCATTCAACAATGATTTAATGATGACGAGCCTGGTGCGCTCTCCTGAGCTAAGATGACGTGTAGGGATGTTCAATCGTGAAGAAAGCATGAATTTGTCTGTCAAGGCCTTGATTTTCTCTTGAGGATTCTTCACTCCATATAATTTTGCATAGACCAGAAGATTCTCCCGGGCAGTGATGCTCCTATTTAAATCATAATACGGAGTTGCCACGTTAAAGCGAATCTTGCTCTCTTCTTCATACTGATACAGATCCTTGCCAAAAAGATTGATCGTTCCTGAATCGGGATACGTAAGCCCACTGAGGATGTTGATTAAGGTTGATTTCCCTGCTCCGTTCACTCCAAGCAAGCCGAATATCTCCCCCTTTTTTACCCGTAGAGAAACATTATTGACCGCCTTGACTTTCCCTTTCTTTAACGGAAATGTTTTCACTATGTTCTTAGCATCTATCACATCCATCCTTCCAGAAAGTTCAACGAGATTTATAAACGTTTAGAAAACAGATGTCACGCCACACGAAAACCAACGAAGATTTGTTTTCGGTGCTGAAATAGGATAGTTTTCCTATTTCATGCATCTGAAAGGCGGAGACTTCGCTACGCTTCGTCAATGAAACAAAAAAAAGCCCCTGGGGAGATTTGCACTCCCGATCTACTGCTTACGAGGCAGTCGCTTTAGCTACTGAGCCACAGGGGCATGATAAACGTAATAGGGGATTGAGTGAGCAGAGCGAACGAATATCGCCTGCACTATCAAATGGTGCTCCATTTGCTATCTGAGCCACAGGGGCATGATAAACGTAATAGGGGATTGAGTGAGCAGAGCGAACGAATATCGCCTGCACTATCAAATGGTGCTCCATTTGCTATCTGAGCCACAGGGGCATGATAAATTAGTTGTTCTAAGCCCTTGTATTTATAAAATTTAGGGGAAAGAAAACACAACAGGAAAGGAAGAACAAAACTCACGCTTCTTTGCTCTTCTTCTCTTGAGCACAGCTCTTCTCTGCTTTTAAGCTCTGATGAGACCGGTAAAAGAAATAGCCTAAAACAACAAACGTTAATACCGGAGATACCCAGGTTGGAACATCATAATGAAATCCTTCAGCGACCATCACAGTTCCCAGGCCAAAGATAGAGTACATCGCCCCATTCTTTAGATATTTATACTTCTTGACCCGTTCGATATTGCCAGCAGTCATCTGACGTACAACTACAGCTCCTAAGCCATTGCCTAACAAAATCAACGGTACGGATAAGGTAAAGGCGAATGCGCCTAAAACACCATCCACCGAGAATGTTGCATCAATGACTTCTAAATATAAGATTTTGCTCCAGTCACCTAAGCTGCCTTCCCCATGGATCATCTCATGCTCCGCTTTCTCTGCATTTTGCTTGAAGCCATGAGTGATAAAGAAAGCTGTCGAGCCGACAACTGCCCCAAATGCTATGAATGAATCTATTTTCATGGCAAACCAGACAATCAGAGTTAAGATGACTGAAACAACCGCAAAAAACCAGATAGATTGGCGATGAAAGAACCTCTCGACATGCAAACCATAATTCTTCGACTCCATGAAGAGCCAATGGAAGAAAAGAAACAACAAAAATATCCCACCCCCCATCATTAAAACAGGGGTTGATTTTTCAACAGCTTCAATGACTAAAGGATCTGAACTGAAAGTAGCAGAAAGTGATCCTAAAAAGCCAAGCGACGGAACAGTGATCCAAATGATCACCCAGGGAAGCAGCCCCCTGATGATAAACACAGCAAATAGAATCCCCCAGCGCAAGAACCACCGTCTCGCTTTCTGGGACATCGTTCCAAGAACTTCAGCATTGATGACAGCATTATCGATGCTGCTTACCGTCTCAAATAAGCATAGACCTATGACAATAAGAATCATTGAGATGATGTCCATAAGGCACTAAAAAAGATGCTGAGTTAATAAATTTTTACCTGATCTGCCCCAACAATTCTTCTTTTGTCCTAAACTTCTTCTGACAGCTAGAACAAATAGGATATTGCTTCTTCGAACCTACTTTCTTGACGATAGTGCCTTGGATCTTCTCTAAGAATAGTTCTTGAAGTTTCTCATCACAGATGCTGCATTTGGTCATGGAACAAAAGAAAAAGAAATGAGGTTAAAAAGGTAATGGTAACAAAATCATAAAAGTTCGTGAAACTCAGTTGCAAAAATCTAACCAAAACCTTTTTAAATAACAGTTAGGTTTAACCTAACTATCATGAAGAAGGAAGAAAACCTGCTGAAACTATTTTTTAACCAGCCATTGAAACCTTGGCACTTTGAAGAAATTCTCAAGACTGGAAAAATAAGCCGCCCGCAAGCTTCCTTATGGTTAAAAAAATTCTTGCAGGAACAGCTGATAAAAAAGATACACCCAAAAAACAAAAAGCCATACTATGTTGCCGATTATGAATCACCGAACTACCAGAACTGCAAAAGAATTCTAGCTTTGCAGAAGCTGCATCAAAGCGGACTGTTGAATGTTCTTGTTTCTCTGAAAGAAGCAGAGTGCATTATCCTTTTTGGCAGTTTTAGCAGATGGGATTGGTATGAACAGAGTGATATTGACCTATTTATCTACGGAAAGATTCCTCCCTTAAATTTTCGCAAATTTGAATCCATAGTACATCATGAGATACAGATATTTAATGCTGGAACAGAAAAAGACTTGCAGAAATTAGGGCCAGCATTGCTAAGAAACATTATTAAAGGCATTACCATAAAAGGAGATATACCTTTAGAGGTTATTAAACATGCAGTCATCTAAAACAGCAGAAGAAGCATATGACAGGTGTATTGCAGAGAACAATCTTTTCCCGCTAAGCGAGATAGATGAAAGCAGAGTTCGTTCAAATCTGGTTCTGGCAAAAGAATGTTTTGAGGGAGCAAAGGAAAATAGCATCAAGAAGCGCTGGAATGCAGGTTTCATCTCTTCGTATGACGTTCTCCATCTCTTGACTGAATCACTTTTGATTTTTGATAAGATAAAATCAAGAAATCATCAATGCCTGTTCACCACTCTCTGTGTGAAACATCAAGAATTAGAATTGGACTGGCTTTTCTTTGAGATGGTCAGAGCAAAGCGCAATGGATTACATTATTACGGCATGCTGATAACAGAAAAAGAGTGGAAATCCATAGAATTGCAGCTAAAGCTTTATATCTCTACCCTAGAAAAGGAAGTAGAAAGGAAACTGAAAGAAGCAGGGAATAATACTTCATGATAGTTCCGTTAAGAATCAGTTCAGAAATAGCCCAGTCAAGAAGAAAATACCTTAGTGAAGAAGAGAGAAACCATGAGAAAGCGAATAGCCGTCATCGATAGAGAAAAATGCCATCCCAATGAATGCGGGAACTACCTTTGCGCTAAATTGTGCCCTGTCAATCGTGCCGGAGGAGACTGTATTTATCCAGGAGATGATACTGGCAAAAAAGCAAGGATTGACGAAATGTTATGCACTGGCTGCGGCATCTGCCCAAACAGATGTCCATTCGGCGCCATTACCATCATTAACCTTCCGGAAAGTGTCCATAAAACGCCTCTCCATCGTTACGGAGAAAATATGTTTGAATTGTATTCATTACCTACCCCACTATTCGGGCAAGTCACGGGAATCGTAGGAAGAAATGGTTTAGGGAAATCCACCGCATTTAAGATTCTCGCTAATATCGTAAAGCCAAACCTGGGAAATTGGCAGAATCCGGCAGAATTTAAGGATGTCATCAATTATTTTAAAGGAACGGAAATGCAGACATTTCTCGAGCAGCTGAGAAATAACACCATCCGGCTTTCCTACAAGCCTCAGCAAGTAGACTTGATTCCAAAACAGTTTAAAGGAACCGTTAGAGAATTGTTAGGAAAGATCAACCCTAAAAAATTAGATACGATGATCCCAGAACTGCAGCTTGCTCATATCATCGATAGCGACATCTCTCGCATCTCTGGAGGGGAATTGCAGCGAGTAGCTATTGCCGCTGCATCATTAAAGGATGCCAACTTGTTTCTCTTTGACGAGCCAACATCATATCTAGATATCAAGCAACGCATCAATGCTTCTCGATTTATAAGGACCTTAGCTACAGAACAGGTTGCACCTATGGTTATCGAGCACGATTTAGTTATCCTCGACCACATGGCAGATACCATCAACATCATGTATGGACATGAAGGTGCCTTTGGAATTGTCTCAGGAATAAAAAGCAGCCGGGAAGGGATCAATGCTTTCCTGGAAGGCTACCTCAAAGAAGAGAACGTCCGCTTTAGGGATCATGCCATAAAATTCACCAAGGCGCAAGATGATGTTAAAGGTCTGCCCATACCGCTCATCACTTGGGATGACCTCAGCAAACAGCTGGAAAAATTTCAGCTAACAGTAAAGAGAGGCAGGTTAAACAGAAACGAGATCGTCGGCATTCTTGGAGAGAATGGTACGGGAAAAACGTCGTTTGTAAAGATATTGGCTGGCTTGATCAAGCCAGATGAAGGAGAACTCAAAGAAAAAGTTAAAGTTGCGTATAAGCCCCAATATCTTGAATCAGATTCCGAGCAGACGGTCATCGAATTTCTGCAGGAAGCGATCAACAAATACCAGCACCAGCTCATCGAGCCATTAGGACTAGAGAAACTCTTTGCCCAGAAATTATCAGAGCTTTCTGGCGGACAATTACAGAGAGTAGCCCTCGCAAATTGCTTATCTCAAGATGCTGAATTGTTTTTGTTAGACGAGCCATCTGCTTACTTGGACGTCGAGCAACGGCTGCTGATCAGCAAAGTCATCAAGAATATCGCCCAAGAGCGTGACGTGACTATTTTGGTCGTTGACCATGATTTGATGTTTATTGATTATCTGTCCGATAGGCTTGTTGTCTTTACCGGAGAACCTGCTGTCCATGGAGAGATGCAAGGGCCATTTGGCATGGAGGAAGGCATGAATGTCTTCCTCTCATCGTTAAACATCACCTTACGGCGAGATATCACCAGCAGACGGCCGAGGATCAATAAGCTTGACTCTGTCAAAGACCGGGAACAACGCGCAGAGAACAAGTGGTATTATAGTTAGGCAACTTTTACGATATACCCCTTGATCATTTCTCTCCTCAATAATTTCTCTCCGTAAGCTTTATAAATATCCTGCCTTCCCGCTGTATGTCCTGCAATGGACTGGTCTTGAGGCAACTCGGATAGGGTCATCATCGATTCTTTCTTTTGAGTTTGTTAAGGCTAATTTGATACGTGAGGTTATACCATGCCAGAAGGAAAACATAAATCAAGGACATTACGAAGAGTTTTTGTACGAACACCAGGATCGAGAACGGTCCTTCATTACCGAAAGCGACTGCCGCCAGTGATGAAATGTGCAACCTGCAAAAAAGACCTGAAAGGTGTTCCTAGAGGCTTGCCCAGCAAGATAAGGAATATGTCAAAATCTTCAAGGACACCTGAACGCCCATTCGGAGGAAACCTCTGTTCTGCTTGCACGAGAGCTTTGCTGAAAGAGAAAGCTCGGAGGGCTGAACAATGAGTCTATTTGACGTAGGAAGATTATGCCTGAAGATTGCCGGGCGAGACGGGAACAGAAAATGTGTTGTCGTAGAAGCTGTTGACAACAATTCTGTTATCGTTGATGGAGATGTGCGAAGGAAGAAAGTGAACATTAACCATCTCGAGCCATTGGCTGACGTCTTGGAGATCAAGCAAGGAGCATCTCATGAAGAAGTGAAGAAAGTATTCACTAAGCTGGGTCTAAACGTCTGGGAACGGACATCTAAACAGCCTGCAGAGAAGCCAAAACAGCAAAGAACCGTGAAGAAGAAAAAGCCTGCTAAAGAAAAGAAGGCTGCTTCAGTAGCTCCAAAAGGCACAGTAAAGAAAACTCCAGCTCCTAAGCAAGCAGCTGAAGTTCCGGCGTAAGCAGCATACCACAAGAAGATTTTTTTATTTCTTATTTTTCGAGTTGTTCTAGGTATTTGAGGCAAAGCAAAAACACTAGAAGAGATTGATACACTATGGAACCATACATCAACCGCCATCGAAGAGTACTAGGGATGATGGTCTCTTATTTAGGGAAGATAAACCTAGATTATGGTATAGGAAATGGTAATATGTCGCGAATCATTGCCACTCTGCTATCTGGAAAGCAATTACATGGCTATGACGGGCCAGAAGTAGATCCACATTTCTCTCCGGAAATCCTGGCAGAAGCTCAGCGGCTTGCTCAAAGAACACCGCAATTCACCATCTTGACCACAGAGCCAAAACAGAACTATTATGACACTATCATTTTAAATTGTGTTCTTCATGATAATGACCTGCTGATAGAGAGAACAAGACGATATCTTCAGCCATCTGGAACAATGATTGTCCTGGATCATGACAAGAGCCATCTTTCTGAAGAAGGATTTAGGCAACGATTGACGCAAGCTGACCAGCGGGAAGTGCAAGCAAGAGGATTTGATCCTGTCTTCCATGACCATAGGCGAATGAGTTTAGCTGATTGCATCTCTCTTGGAGAAGACGCAGGATTTTCAACAGTAGCATCATATGATCATAGCAGCCCAGAATTCTCAGGACATCCGTTTTACCTTTGGGTGGGAAGACGGGAATAAAAGAAGAGAACAAAGATGCGTCTAAAACTTTTTTTGTGCAACAACAAAATACAGTAATCCGACTGGCTTTAATTCTATCAATGTAGCATCAGACGTCAAAACCAATCCTTCAATCTCTCCCAAGGTATAACTTCTTGAAACTAATCCCCTAATCCAATCATCTTGAAAGTAATATTGTCCATTATTAAAGCTAAAATCAGAATGTCCACGTGCTTCATACATTAATTTTCTCTGCTCATCAAAATCTTGATTATATAAACTAAAAACAAAGTAATTAGCATGACGTACAATTTCTCTAAATACGTCTGGATCGTTAATATTTCCAAATGTATTCATTAAACAAATGGCTAAATCATAATCCCCACTATGAGACAAATAATCTGCAATATTCGCTTTGACAACTGTCACTCTCTTATCTCCCGCAAATCTCTTTCTTACGTAATCAAAAATACGCATATTTGATTCTGTTCCAACAATCTCTGCTGATGGTAAAACCTCCAAAACAGTTCTAATGATCCGCCCGCTTCCTGATCCTACCTCAATTATTTTTTTCGGTCGATACTCTCTTAAAACTCGTTCTAATTCCTCCATTTCAGCTTTATACGTTGAATACCAAGCCTTATCACCGGCGCTGACACTATCAAAATCTCCCCCACATATTCTCTCCTCTGTTTCAAGCAGACAATTAATGCAGGGATGGTCTGTTTGCTTACTTGGGTCTAATCTCTTAAGATATTCTGGTGTTCTCATGTTAACCCCTCACTCTAATATCGATGATATACGAAAAGGCACTTATTCTGAGAATATCTGCAGACACCCCTACTTCTTGCAACAAGTGATGGATTTTATCTGGAGTAAATTTTTCTGAGGTGATTGTTATTCCTTCCGCATTTTGTACTGAGGTAACATCCTCATTTATTTCCATAACCTCACCAAAACCAACTTTTGTATAAAATTCCAGCTGGTAAGGCGTTGCATCTTCAGAATACACACCAACTAAAACAGCACGTTTTGTGACTCTACAAAGATTCTCTAACACTTTTGCTTTATCCTTGCCTAAACTACCTAAAGTATTAAATGTCATGCAAGAAATATCAAAATAGTTTCTGGAAAACTCTAACGATCTTCCATCCTGTTGATAGACATTAATATTTGGAAAGCAAGAAGTTCTTGCCTCTGCTCTTGCTATTTGTATTGGACTATTATCTACTCCAACAACACCCTTGACTTTAGGGGATAATATTTCTAGCAGTCTTCCAGAGCCACAGCCGACTTCCAGGACAGTATCTAAGGCAACGCATCGAGACAGGATATATCTCGTTTCTAAGGCTAGATATTTTTGGTAATCCGGCGTGAGCTGCGCCAGGATTTCGTCAAATGGGATTTCGTAAAATTGTTCATTCATATTTCATCACTCAATAGTAGGTTTTAAGTAAGTATATCAAACTTTCTTTAAATATTTTTGACAAAAAAGGAATATTTATATAATAAAAGTAAAATTATACTATAAATGGACCATTTTGAGCCGACGAAGAAAGATTTGGACATTTTGTTTGAGCTTAGCCTCAATGCCAGAGCCACTATTACTGAAATTGCCAAAAAGGTAAAATTGTCAAAACAAGTAGTTAGCTACCGGCTTAATTTATTAGAACAAAACAAGGTCATTTTAGGTTATTCTGCTATAACTAACATCTATATGCTTGGTAAGACACATTATCGAGTTTTTGTCAAGTACCAAAATATGAGTTCTGAAAAAGAAGAAGAATTTATGCTCTACTTAACCAACCATCCTAAAATTGTCTGGATGGCATATTATGATGGTGATTTAGATTGTGCCTTTGTAATTTGGGCGGATAATATCCGAGAATTTGAGGGAGTATTTGATGATATCAATGAAAAATTTGGGGTTTATCTTCAAGAAAAATATTTTTCGATTGCCACCAAGATTGAATATCTAAAATATAATTTCCTTAATAATGCAAAAAATACCGTTTCTATTGTTTTTGGAGATTGTTATTCCAATTTTGAATTAGACGGACTAAATAAAAGCCTGATTAGTGAATTAAATCTAAATGGAAGAGTGACGCTGGTAGATTTAGCCAAGAAATACAATTCTTCTGCAAAAGTTATCAAAGAAAGAATAGATAAATTACAGAAAAATAAAATTATTATTGGTTATAACATTAAACTGAATCATCATCTTCTGGGCTTCACTCACAGGAAAGTTTTGCTTAAATTAAACGACACATCAAAAGAAAAGATTAAACGATTATCAACCCACTTAAAAAATAATAAAAATGTTATTTATCTGGTTAAACCTATCGGAGATTATGACTATGAATTTGAATTGATGACAAAGTCTAATGAAGAATTCCACGAGATAATCAAAGAGTTGCGATCAAAATTCTCAGAAGATATCAAGAGTTATAATACTGTTATTCATCATAAAGAACCAAAATCAGGACAATCTTATACCTTCTGAATGATTTGGGTACCCCCCCCACCATAAGATTGTAGAAAACAGATCACTTCAAAAAAGAAAACAGCTCTTCCAGATCCATCTCCATTCCCACAACCGGAACAGCTAAGCTCCAGTTCATAATGACTTGAGGGGAAAGCTCTCCAATCAGACCCACATTCTTACCCTGAACATACATCTCTCCAACCCTACCTTCAATAAACGAAGAGTGTGAAACTTCTTTGATAGAAACCCTTAACCCTAAAGAAGACATCAATCCATCGAGGATCTGTTTCAGCTCGGTAAAGTCTGTCTTTTCATGACAGAGAACAACAGCCAATTTCTCCCGCTCAATAATCCCCGTCTCGGAATCACCTTCCGTAAATGCCCGCCCGATCTCAAACAGATTTTGTGGATATTCATGGTGCTGATTATCTTTCAGATTTTTCATCAGGCTTGGTAATACTTGGTTCCGCAGATGATTATGCTCCCCTAAGGCATTGATCAGGGCAACAGGTTCCAGAGAAACATCCATCTTTTCTCGTAATTCATCTTTCATCATCAGATGATAATTCTTCACCTCTAATAACAAAGCCCCAACGAGGATTTCCCGTACTCTTCTGCAAAAGACATCAAAGGGGTCTTCCTTGCCGATGGTAGATACATTGGGAATGACCTCTTCAAAATTCTCGTAGCCATAAGCAATAGCGATATCTTCCATAAGATCAACTTGATGAAGAATGTCTGCCCGATAGCTGGGGATAAGAACATCACCTTTCTCATAGCCATAGCCCATCTTCTCTAAGAGCTCCTGCGCCTTCTTCTCCGATAAAGATAAGCCCAGACGCTGGTTGATATAGGATAAATCTAATTTCATCCGCTTAGCAGTAAGATCTGGAGTGGTAACTATCTTATCGGGATATTTGATATCTAAACTGTAAATCTGCCCACCCATCTCGGCAAACATCGTCACAAACATATTTAGAGCTTTAGTAACATTCTGAAAATCATTTCCTGTACATTCAATGAATACTTCTTTAGTCGTCAGTTCAACTTTCCCCGTATCATCAGAGTTGGTATACGGCAGCATGCACATCACATTACTTTTAGCATCGATAAAAAAAGGATTTTTTTCCCATCCCGAAGCGATATGCTTGAACTTTTGTCCAGTAGGATGAAGCTCCTCGACTTGATTTGCAGGAATTTTCTTGTCAAATCCCAGAGGCTGGAACATCACCGTCCTAGGATCTTTAGCAATATAGGTTATGGGAAAAGAAATATTCTTTAACGGATAAACACCATACGCAGACTTCTTTCTCGATCTGCCGTGAGTGGTAGCTAATTTTTCCTGCATCTGCATGATCTCCCGAATCCTTTCATCAGTGAACGTAAGATTCTTGACGATAGCACAAGCAGTATACGGGCGCATGGCTACCGAGCGGTCAACAATAACCGTATGCCCAGATTTTTGAACATTATATTTCCGTAATCCAGTCTTAACACCGATGAATGAGCTAAACGCTCGGGCAAAACCTTGTTCCGACAATAAATCCGGACGATTTGGAAAAATTTCTACAGTGATCTTATCATCTTCAATACTCTCTAAATCCGTTCCTAACATACTGATCCGGTCTTTTAGCTCATCTAAAGAAAGCTTCTTCCCAACTAATTCTTCAAATACCGTCTTGTTTAATGTTACCGTTGGCATGTTATATTCTTATAGTAATCTTTTCCCCAACTTTTATGTGATACTTTTGAGAAAAATTTCCATTGTTTGAAGCTATTTCTACCCGACCATAATCATCCTTTACAATAAGCTGTTTTCCCTCAGGAACGTCTCCAAACGTGGTAACAAAAGGAACTATTATCTCTTTTTCTTTTATGATAATGGTTAGTTGTTGGTTCTGGATGAGATGTAGTTTATCAAACTCTTGATGTGTCAAATTAAGGTGAAGAGACCCATACTTATTGATTTGAATAACCACACACTCCACTTGCTTGTCCCTACATTTTGCTTCTTCATACGGTGCGACAGCAAGTATCTTAGGATTTAGCTCTTTGCCAAATTCATTTATGTCAACTCCTTGAGCTAGATGAGCTGCTGCCGGCGCAAATATATGTCTCCCATGAAATAAAGGAGAAACAGGGGTAATCATGTACTTTTCATTGGTAATCTCTACTACTTTCTGAATACCCAGAATTTTTGCAAGAGGAATTAACACCCCGTTATCAGGTCCAATCAGGTAGTCCCCCCTTTTTGTTTTTATGATGATGGCTCTTCGTTGTGTGCCAACACCTGGATCAACAACACAGACATGATATCCGACAGGCATGAATTGGACAGTTTCCATGGTACGTGCCCCAATGATAATGCTAAAGTCGGGAATTCCATGCATGAGATGCACTACCTTAGTATCAGGGCAGATGCTGTAGATAACTGCCTCCATGTTTCCTATGCCTTGGCTTTGCACGCCAAAGTCGCTTGTTAAGGTAATTATTTTCATCTCAACCACATCTTCTGCTCTCTCAGCTGCTTGACATCATTCTTATAAAACTCTCGGATATCATCGATCTTCCAATATTCTGAAATGATCCTGCCCATCCCTTGTCCCCAAGCTAAGACAGGACAATCAAAACCTAGCAAGGGCTGAACGACCTCTGGGCGGAAAATTCCCGCTCCTCCTAATTCCACCCACGTCTTTTTCGTCGGGTGAAAGACATCTACTTCCAAGCTTGGTTCCGTGTACGGGAAATGCGCCGGCCTCATCCGCACTTTAGGGTAGCCCATCTTTTGATAAAATTCTGTCAGATAGCCTTTAAGGTGTTTTAAATTTGCCTTGGGATCAATGACAATGCCATCAACCTGATAAAATTCAAAAAGGTGTTTCCAATCTAATGCTTCATTCCGGAAAACTTTTCCTACGGCAAAAAATTTTGCAGGAAGATCTTCTTTTTTCAGATTGGCGAGAGTTAATGCTGATAAGACCGTGGTATGCGTCCGCAGCAAGACTTTCTCTGCCTCTTCTTCAGAGTAATGGCCACCCCAACCCGTGCTGCCGGTATTTCCACCGTTTTCATGCACTTCTTTGATCTTTTTCCAGATAGGAGGAAGCTTCGCCTTCTTGCCCAGATAAAAGGTATCTTGCATCTCTCGAGCAGGATGGTCTTGAGGAACAAATAACGCATCTAAATCCCAAAATGCCGACTGCACATAATTTCCCTGCATTTCCTGAAAGCCCATCTCCAGCCAGATCGTCTTGATATATTCTAACGCCTGATTGTCAAAATGCTTTTTGCCGAACAGCCGCTTGGGAACAGCTGCTTCTACATCATACGAGCGGAACACCTGATCTTTCCAGCTGCCATCATTCAGCATCTTTGCCGTCAGCCTATTGATGACTTCTCCCCCTAGGTCAGAAGATGCCACATCTCTCCCCATGTCCGTAAGCTCAACAGCAATATCTTTCTTCTCTTCAACTTTAAGCACTTCTTTTCTGCGCAGAAGCTCTCCAACAATAAGCTTCTCTTCTTCCGAGACGGTATCTTCATCTAGAGGAAAATGCTTCTGTAGAAATTGTTCTTCTTTGGACTGCCCAACAAGCAGCTTCTTTCCTTCATCAGTAATTTTTACTTGCAGAACCTCTCCTTTTTCCGTTTCAATAGCTTGTTTCTTTTTCAATAACCCAATACAGGCATTCACTTCTTCCCGAGTGAGCTTTGATTTTTTGGTGATGACATTTAATCCCTTAAACTGCCCATCCAATGCTTGCAAAAAGAGTTTCTCCGGCAAACCGGATTTCCTATATGCTATACCATTAGCATCAAGAGAAATGATCTTTTTCTTCACTACAATAATCTTCAGAACTCCTTTATGTTCCAGCCACTGCAGAGCTCTCATCACTTCAATTTCCTGCAGCTGAGATCGTTTGATAATTCCAGATAAATCCTTTTCAGCTTTTAAGACAGGAAGAACGATCCTTTCCAACGGATGCAGTTTGGCAAGTAATTTCTGATCCATAAAAATAGAAGAAGAAGGCTACTATATAAAAGTAATGTACACAAATATCTGAGGAAAGAAAACGACAAAAAGGAAAGAAAAAAGAGAAAGAAAACTATTGCTTCAACGTATTCCACGTATGGTTGAACATGGTGTCTAACGAAGAGGCAAAGTACGGGCTCTTGATCCATACGCCCAGATCATATGAAGGGTGCACATCTTTGTCATCTAACATCATAAAGACCATATCTTTTCCATCAACCGTCATAAATCGTGAATTGACTTTATCATTATGGCGGACATCGACTAATCCTTTTAAGTCCGTAGCAATTTTCTTGCCATCTTTCCCTAAAGGAGCAGCAATACGAACATTGACCCCTTTCTTCTTTACTTTTTCCAAGGTTGCCCGAAGGCCTTCCATCTTTCTCAAAAAACCTTGCTCGGTGGTCATGATATTGACACTTTCTTTGGCTTCTTTGATCAATAAGTCGAGATGATTGTAGACATTGTGCCTGCCACGAAGACAGCCGCTTAAATCCGTTGGGTCGACCAAAGCGATGCCTTGA
>Ga0209541_10006569_pt1 | contig 19767 bp, 20 predicted proteins | sample RifCSPlowO2_01_FD_184027 | JGI IMG/M metagenome (GOLD analysis project Ga0209541, IMG submission 184027) | Groundwater microbial communities from Rifle, Colorado - Rifle CSP2_plank lowO2_0.1 (SPAdes) (version 2) | ecosystem: Environmental > Aquatic > Deep subsurface > Groundwater | place... | reverse complement strand
TTTGGCATTAAAACCACCTCAGAAGTAGGAATATTCAACAAAATTAAAGCCTTATTTAAAAACTAGTGAAAATGTAAACCAATTATGATACTAAACATTATAGCTTTTGTTTAGTAAAATATTTAAACTGCGCAAAACCAGAAAGCCTTGATGAACGAGGCCAAATTCCGGCATATAAAAAACGAGTATGATTCTTTCTACAAGAGTCTGCTCCAGAGAGGGAGGCTGCCCATGTGGAGCACAGAAAAGGGCTTCTGGAACGCCTCTGCCTCGGATGAAGTTTATGAAGCGTTCAAGAAAATCAAGCTTCACAATGCAAAGAGCTTTCTGGACATCGGAAGCGGAGACGGGAAGGTTGTGCTTATTGCTGCCCTGTTCTGCAAGAGCGCAGAGGGAATTGAGATTGATGATTTCCTTCATCACAAGGCTTTGGAAATGCAGATGAAGTTTGGCATTAAGAACGCGGTATTTCATAACAAAGATTTTTTTGAGCATAATTTCTCAAAATATGACATTTTGTTTTCAGCCCCTGACGCGCCGTTTGAGAGGGGCCTTGAGAACAAGCTGCTGAAAGAAATGAAAGGCAGGCTGCTGCATTTCGGGCACCATTTTCATCCAGCCAATCTTAAGAAAGAGAGCAGCTTTATGGTGAATGGGAATCTGGTGAGTGTGTACAGTAAGTAAACAAAAAATCAAAGAATAATCTGCCTAATGGAATCTACAAGTGGCCTAACAGAATCTCTAACCTGCACTTCTTGAAATTGATTTGCCTCAGAATTGTACCTTACATAACTGATTGGTGCTGAGGGAAACAATCTTAAATCATTATTAATGTCTTGCCATTTTGCTGAAAGTCTGTCATAAACGCGAGTATTTCTTGGCTCGACTACTAAACCATCACTTGTAGGTCTATCTCTCATTCTTCTTTTTGCTTCTTGCTCAGAACAATAACATTCAAGAATTAGAACTTCTACACCATAGTTTGCTGCGATGCCATAAACTCTCTGTCTCACAGGTTGACTAGGGTAATTATTATCGAGTATTACTCCTCTTCCACTTTTAAGAGATTCTTCAGTTCTTCTATATAATTCTCTAAAAACATTTCGATTTTGTTTAGGCCTATATCGTTTGTGTCCTAAATCTCTCCTAACTTGTAAGAAACTATGCAAATCATAATCTTTTAACCTTTCTTCAAGTTTTACGCCTACGGTACTTTTACCAGTACTAGGCAAACCTGCAAGCATTATGATGGGATTTGGCATAAGAAATGCAACAAATTATCCATTTATAAATTTATCGTTTTTTGTTACTAGAAAGTTATAACTAAGTAAATAAATAGTCACTACTTTTAAGATAAAAATTTTAAGATAGGTTTAAAAACAAATATGCTTTTTTTCAAATAATGATTGCAGTCCCACACGCCACATTGGACGATTTGCTTGGCAAACTGGATGAAGTGGAATTAAGGTCCAACCCACTTGTAAATTTGGCTATAAAGCAGGCAAAAAAATCACATGGAAGTCAGATTCGAAGAACTGGCCAACCAGTGCTGGAACAGCACATATATCCAATAACTATTTCTGTAATTGAGCACGAAATTGCTGCGAAAAGGAAAGTCGCTCCACCAATTGTAGCTGGTGCGCTTTTGCATGATGTCATGGATGATGATAGGAATATGCCTCATGAGTTGTTCAGAAATAAATTCGGGGAAGAGGTTTACAATATCGTTTATCCATTAACAGACAGATTTACCCATAGCCCTCCGTCTTTTTGGAACTGGGCAGTTCGCCATGTAGGGCCTTATGCGGATAAAAAATATGCGGTTGCGGAATTCATGATGAAAAAACTTTTTGAGCATATGCCCACACGACACATGGAAATGAGTGCTTATTTCAGAGCCCTTGCTAAATCTTCACATGAAACCAGGGTTATCAGGCTTGCAGACAGATATAATAATTTGTGCTGCACTAACGAATCTGCTTCAATGATAGATGGAAAATTTACAGAGTGGTTCATGTTTACAGTAAGAGAAACCGAGAGATTTTACCTTCCATTTGCAAAAAGATTTTCCCCATATTTTCATGAACTCTTATCCAATAGAATTAGGGAAGTGACTGAATATTTCAGAACACAATAACTAACCAAACACCATAACCCCGAACTTATCCCCACGAATATTCACATCATTGACAATAAACTTATTTTTGTTTATAATTTTCAATTTATTGTTGGAATTCAATAAAAAATACAGTTTGCTTTTTGCCGTGCTCAGCACATTGCTGTAAATAATTTCATCATTAGTTTTTTCATAATTTTTTAATATGAATATCCCTTCCTCCATTGTGTAAACAACGGTACTTTGAAGGATTCCGGAAAACATGACTGCCAGCTGCTTTGAGTGCTTTTCAATAATCTTTAAACTATTTTTTGCGATTTCTATTGAAGGCTCGCAGTTGAAGCTGTGCGGGAAATGGCTTAGCAGAGATACATCAAAGTGCCTTGCCGCAATGTTCATTTGGAATGGAAACTCAAACCCGTTTGAATATCTTAAAATTTTCAAGGTTAAATCCGTATTGTTCTCGTCAAAATTCTTCTCAAAGAAATCGCAGCAGCATTTTGGGTAGCCAAGAATTAATCCCAGCTCAAAATGATTATTTTTTTCTTCTGCAATTTTCGCCTTTTCAGCAAAATTTTTGGTTTTTGAAATATAAACAAAAAGATGCCCTTTTCTTGAATCGTTTTTGCCAATTTTGATGGACTTGTCTGAATAGAATTCGCTGTGCAATGCTTGTTTTAAAACCTTAAAATCCGATACCGAATAATCCAATCTGCTTTCGTCCAGAAAATCGGCAGCTTTTTCCAGCTCTTCCTCAGGGACAAGTATCCTTGCGCACGGCTTTGAGCCTTCAAGAACATAAAGGACTTCAAGCGATTTTGTTATAGAATGGAAGATTTGCTGGAGTTTGGGAATCATACTTTTTAAAGCAGTGCCATATTTAAATTAATTTCGAAAAAGAACAGTCCAGTTATCTGATAAATGTAAACGTTGTCCTATCATTCCTTAAATCATAGTCTCTCACTATAGAAGCCAAACCATACTTTTGCATAAAACCAGAAACTTTTCTATGCATTTCCATAAGCTGTAAAGAGGTTGCTTCGTCCATTTTTGTATTCTTCTTTTTCCAAGCTACATAAGTTTTGATTAATGGCAGCAATTCATGTTGCACAAACTTCTTGCATTCTGATTCAATGCTTTTATCAGCTTGAACACTCACTTGTGAAGATACTTCTACCTCCCTAAGGTAAACATAAGGTTCGTCCTCGTTAATAAGCTGCCCAGCTCTTATCTCGTAAGCCAGTTGCATTATTAGCTCAGGAAAATCGGATTCACGATAATTTGACCTGCCGAATTTAGAACCTCGTCCATGAAACGAGCGCCATGAAGGCTCATCCACCCATTCATTTCGCTGGGCGATGAAATAAGACTTATCTCGGGCCCTTGCCAATCTTTCTAATTCATATTGCAAGCTTTTGGTTCTCACTTCCAGCAGTTTAAGGTTCGGAATTTCCTCTTCATCATAAAAATGAAATCTATAAATGCGCCTTCCTGGAGATTCTTCATCTGGTATGCCTCTATAGTAAGAAAAGCCTTCATTTCGAACTGTTTCAAGTTTATGCTTGTTTCTAACCATCCCGGCATTAATAATAAGTAATCTTATGAAGTCATCTGCTTTGTACATGTTCAAAAGAAATCCGTTATATTCACTTTTAAAACCTGGAAGAGGGTCATTAATAGATACTTTTAATCCAAGATTTTCAACTACAGATATATCGGTTTGAGGGTCCCATGTTAAAATAAGTTCTAAATCCATGAGTTAATGTAAGATGTGCCATTTATAAACTTTTCTATCGTAACTACTATTTAGTAATTATAATAACTATCAGCAGTAGAATTGGAAGACATAAAGTACTGAGTAAAAAACTTTATAATGCTTTCTAAAACCAATACACTAAAAAAATATTTCTTCAGATATCAAAATCCCAAAAACCGCAAACTATAAAAATAAATCATCAAAATTGGCTTTTATGGCAGAAGAGCAGTTCAAGGAAGAGGACGTTGAGCACCAGCCATGCCCTTTGTGCAATGAAAAAACGCTGATTCTGACAGAAAGGGAGACTGAAGTCCCATATTTCGGGAAAGTCTACCTGTTTTCAATGACCTGCACAAGCTGCAAGTACCACAAGGCTGATGTCGAGGCGACCGAGCAGAAAGAGCCGGCAAAATACGAGTTCGAGATTTCAGGCGAGGAAGACATGAAAGTAAGGGTTGTGAAATCCTCTGAGGCCATTGTCAAGCTGCCGCACATTGCGACAATCACCCCCGGGCCTGCCTCGCAGGGATATGTAACAAACATTGAGGGAATTCTCAGCAGGGTGAAATACCAGGTTGAATCTGCAAAAGAGATGGAAGAGGATGACAATGACAAGAAAAAGGCAAAGAGCCTTTTGAAAAAGCTCCTGAACATCACATGGGGAAAAGAAAAGCAGAAGCTCATCATTGAGGACCCCTCAGGAAATTCCGCTATCATAAGCGACAGGGCTGTCAAGAGCCAGTTAAAAGCAAGGAATTACGATAAATGATAATCTCCCTAATTGCGGCGATGGGCAGGAGAAGAGTGATTGGCAAGGGCAATTCTCTTCCGTGGAAGCTGCCCGCAGACATGGAAAGGTTCAAAAAGCTTACGTCCGGCAAGCCCGTCATAATGGGCAGGAAGACATTCGAGAGCATCGGAAAGCCGCTGCGGAACAGAAAAAACATAATCCTCACCAGAGATAAAACTTACAAGGCGGAAGGATGTATTGTTGTGCATGCTTCCCAAGATGCGCTGAAGGCTGCCAATGGGGCTCCTGAAGCGGTCGTCATCGGCGGCGCTCAGATATACAAAGAGTTCCTTCCGATGGCAAACAGGATGTATCTCACTTTCATAGACGAGGATTTTGAAGGCGACGCCTATTTTCCCGAATTTGACACGAATGAGTGGAAGGAAACAAGCAAGGAAGAGCATTCAGACGTCAAGTTGAAGTTCGCCTTTGTTGATTTGGAGAGATTGGATTGAAAATATTCTTTCAGATTTTAGTTCCTTTTTTCATATTTTTAGCATAAACTTCAATCTCTTTCAGCATTTTGCTTTTGTTTTTTAGATTCTTCTCTATGATGCTGACAATCGCGCTTCCGACAATAGCGCCATCCGCTCCTGCCTTGATGACGTCTTTCACCTGCGATGGCGTGCTTATGCCGAATCCTACGCATAAGGGCTTGTCAGTGAATTTCCTAACTCTTTTTATCAATGAAAATGTCGATTGCTGCAGTTCATTTCTAACGCCTGTAACTCCAAGCCTTGATACAAGATAGATGAAGCCCTTTGAGGCAGAAGCAATTTTCCTGATTCTATTGTCATTGCTTAGCTGGCTTATCATGAAAACCGTGTCAACTTCAGTTTTATTTGAAACCTTGATTACATCATCCGCTTCCTCAATTGACAAGTCAGCAACCAAGACGCTGTTGACTCCTGCTTTTCTGGAATCATGGTAAAATTTCTCCGGTCCCCTTTGGTATACAAGGTTGTAATAGGTCAAAAATCCAATCGGAATGTCTGTGCACCTCCTCAAATCATTTACAAACTCAAATGCTTTGTCTGTGTTCATTCCGTTCTCCAAAGCCCTCACGTCTGCTGCCTGTATTGTCTTTCCGTCTGCTATTGGGTCAGAAAAAGGAAGTCCTAATTCCAATATATCAACTCCTGAATCAACAAGTTTCTTTGCAATTTCGAGACTGGTATCGTAATCAGGGTCGCCAATTACTATAAAAGCGACCAAAGCTCCTTCTTTCTTCTTTTTCAGCTCCGAAAATGCTTGATTGTAGGATTTCATTTTGAATTTTATTTTAATTTTTATATTCCGACAACAACACTGGATTCGAACACGGACTTTCTTTGTGAAAGTCCTATTCGCAAAACTTTTTTCCGAACTTCGTAACGGAAAAAAGTTCTGCACTCAATTCTCATCCATGTTGTCGGAAATCGTTCGTGGACGAAAACTGACTGGAGAGGAAATTTCAGTTACGAGGTTCTGAAATTTCCTTTCGGAATAGCATTTTCAACAAGATGTCAAAAATCGAAGATTTTTGAGCACACTCGGAAATCTATGATTTCCGATGAAATGCGTGTTTGAGTCCTGTTCCGTTTTTACCACCATATCTTCAAAATCATAAATATTCTTGTACTTGCTCCAGATCCTTATCCCCTCTTCCGCTCAGGTTAATCAAGATAACATCGTCTTTTTTCATTGTTTTTCCGATTTTAAGAGCATGAGCAATAGCATGTGCAGATTCAAGCGCAGGAATAATGCCTTCTTCTTTGCTTAACAATTTAAAAGCATCCAAAGCCCCTTTATCAGTTGCGTAAGTGTATTCAACTCTTTTAATATCTCGTAAAAAGCTATGCTCAGGCCCAACAGCGCAGTAATCCAATCCGGCAGCAACAGACGAAGTATTGTGAATCTGCCCGTATTTATCCTGCAAAACAAATGTCTTTGTTCCGTGAATTACCCCGACTCTTCCAATCTTGCTGTCTGCAAACCTTGCTGCATGTTTTTTTGTGTTAATGCCTTCGCCTCCTGCCTCTACCCCAATTAGCCCTACGCTTTTATCATTGACAAACTCATTGAAGATTCCGATTGCATTGCTGCCGCCGCCAACGCATGCTATTATTGCATTTGGCAGCTTGCCTTCTACTTCCATTATCTGCTTCTTAGCCTCTTTCCCAATAACAGATTGGAAAAACTTGACCATTGAAGGATAAGGATGCGGTCCAAGCGCAGAGCCGAGAAGATAATGGGTATCCTCAACATTGGCAGTCCAGTCACGAAGAGCTTCGTTAATCGCATCCTTGAGCGTCTTGGAGCCTGATTCGACAGCTTTCACATTTGCCCCAAGCAGCTTCATCCTTAGGACATTCATCTTCTGCCTTTCGATGTCTTTTGAGCCCATATAGACTTCTGTCATAAACCCCAGTTTAGCGCCTGCAGTTGCAGCGGCAACACCATGCTGTCCAGCTCCTGTTTCTGCAATCAGTCTTTTCTTTCCAAGATATTTAGCAAGCAAAGCCTGTCCTAGAGCATTGTTTATCTTATGGGCGCCTGTATGCAGCAAATCCTCTCTTTTGAGATAGATTTTGCACCCAAGTTTTTTACTTAGGTTATCGCAAAAAGTAAGTTTTGTCGGTCTTCCTGCATAATCATTAAGCAATTTGTTAAAATCATCATTGAATTTCTTATCATCTTTCAGCTTAAAGAAAGCATCTTCAAGCTCCTCAAGTGCCTTGATCAGAGTTTCAGGCACAAAGATTCCTCCAAAATCCCCGAATTTGCCTAGTGATTTCATCTTACTGCCTCTACAAATAGTTTCATCTTATCATAATCTTTCTTTCCGGGCTTTGACTCTATACTGGAACAGACATCAACGGCAAAAGGCTTTAATTTTTCAATTGCTTTATTAACATTTTTATTGTTTAATCCGCCTGCAAGGAATAACTTTTTATTATCAACTCCATTAATCATGTTTAAATCAAAGCTTTCCCCTGTGCCGCCATATAAGCCGTTCTTGAAAGTGTCCATGAGGATATAATTGGAATCAAAGGAATTTATTGAATTTGCATTAATTTTATTTTTAATTCGGAATGTTTTAATTATTTTTTTATTTGTTTTTTCACGTAATTGAATTATTTCGTCATTGTTTTCGTCTCCTGATAGCTGGATTAAGTCAAGATTGCAGTATTCGGATATTTTCTTAACATTATCAATATTTTCATTAACGAAAACACCTACAATACGAACTTTCCCATTCAATTTACGGACGATTTCATTAACTTTATTATAATCAATAAACCTTGGACTCTTGCTATAAAAATTAAACCCCAAGAAATCCGCTCCCAAATCTGCTGCATTCTGCGCATCCTCAAGATTCGTTATCCCGCAGATTTTTATTTTGGTCATTTTATTAGGGATACAATCTCATTTTCAATATTTGCAGAATTCATGAATGCTGAACCTACAAGTATTGCATTCACCTTATTCTTGATTTTTTGAGTATATTGATTATTGCTGATTCCGCTTTCGCTAACTATTATCTTATCAGAGGGGATTTTATTCATTAATTTTAATGTTGTATTCAAGTCAATCTCCAGAGTATCCAGATTCCTATTATTAATGCCGATTATCTGTGCTTTTGTATCAAGGGCTTTATTTAACTCATCTTCCGTATGCACTTCAACAAGGCAATCCATATTCATTGACTTTGCAATATCAATAAAATGATTAGTTTCATCTTTTGAAATAACAGAAGCAATCAGCAAAACAGCATCTGCATCATACAGTCTTGCCTCATAAATCTGGTATTCGTCAATTATAAAGTCTTTTCTTAGAATTGGAAGTTGCGTTAAAGTGCTAACAAGTTTCATGTCTTCCAAGCTTCCGTTAAAAAATTTCTCATCAGTCAAAACAGAAATTGCATCAGCGTGTTTACTATAGATATTAATTATTTTTTCAGTGTTGAATTCGTTATTTTTAATATTTCCCGACGGCGAATTTCTCTTGAACTCTGCAATAAGGTTCAATTTATCCTTTGATAATGCTTTCTTGAAATCCCTGTCAGAATTAACGATTTTATTCTTAAAACTGCTTAAAGGGTATCTCTTTTTACTAATTTCAACTTCTTTCCTTTTGTTCCCGATTATTTGTTTTAGCATTTTATTCAAATCACGAGTTGCTGAATTTAACCAATTCATCCAGCTTTTTCATTGCATTCCCGGCATCAATAGACCTATTAGCCAGAGCAATCCCGCCTTCGAAGTCTTTCGCAAGCCCGCAGGCAAGCAATGCTGCTGCCGCATTCAGCACAACCACATCCCTCTTAGGGCCTTTAACGCCGTTTAAAACATCAACAATAATCCTGGCATTGTCAGAAGGATTGCCGCCTTTCAGGGCATCAACCGGGCTTGATTCAAATCCAAAATCAGAGGGGTCAATGGAATAGCTCTCTATGCTTCCGTTCATTTGCTCTGCAGCCTGTGTCGTGCCGCTCAATGTTATCTCATCCAATCCGGAGCCATTGACAATGATGGAGTGCCTGCTTCCGAGCTTTTGAAGCACTTTTGCCATGACACTGACCAATTTCTGGTCAAAAACCCCCATCAATTGCGATTTGGCACCTGCAGGATTCGTCAATGGCCCAAGAATGTTGAAAATAGTCCTCACTCCAAGCTCTCTTCTGGCATCCATTGCGTATTTCATCGCAGGATGGAATTTTGGAGCAAACAAAAAACCTATTCCAACTTTCTCGATGCATTCCTCGGCTTTCTTAGGCTCTAATTCAATGTTAACTCCAAGAGCCTTCAATACATCAGCGCTTCCGCATTTTGAGCTGATAGACCTGTTCCCATGCTTTGCAACCGAAGCACCAGCACCAGAAGCAACAAAAGCGGCAGCAGTCGAAATGTTGAAAGTTCCGGAATTATCGCCGCCAGTTCCGCACGTGTCAACCAAGTGCATCGCATCCGGCTCGATTTTTATTGACTTGGACCTCATTATTCTTGCGCATGCGGTTATCTCTTCAATAGTTTCCCCCTTTGACTTCAGCCCAAGCAGGAATTCCTTGATTTGGGGCGTAGTTGCTTTGCCTTCCATTATGGATTCCATTGCATTCTCTGCCTCAATTTCAGTAAGATCCTTCTTTTCAGATAATTTTACAATTGCTTCCTGAATCATCTTAGCCTCGCAAGCAAATTCTCAATCATTAATCCTCCATCTGGAGTCAGTATGCTTTCCGGATGGAATTGAACCCCCTCAATAAAATATTTTTTATGCCTGATGCCCATTACAATTCCATTGTTAGTTGAAGCAGTCACCTCAAGCGATTCCGGAATTTTCAAGCCACACAAAGAATGGTATCTGGCAACTTGAAGCGGATTGGAAAGATTTTGATAAATTAATTTTCTGTCGTGATTGATTTTGGAAGGTTTTCCATGAAAAACCTCAGGAGCTTTATCCACAACCCCGCCAAAAGCCTCAATTATCGCCTGATGCCCCAAGCAAACTCCAAATATCGGTATTTTACCAGAATAACCCTTTATGACATTAATGGAAATGCCGGCATCCTTAGGTGTAGAAGGCCCAGGAGAAATAACAATTAAAGCGGGCTTGATTTCTTCAACAATCTTATTAAAATCATTTAGACTGATGTTATTCCTGTAAACAAAAACCTTGCAATTCCGCTTTTCGAATTCATCAACCAAGTTAAAAGTAAATGAATCAAAGTTATCAATCATTAGGATGTTCATCTTAAGCACCTTCTATTGCTTTCAAGCAAGCTTTGGATTTTCTTTCTGTCTCGATAAACTCGGATTCTGGATTGCTGTCGTAAACAATTCCAGCACCAACACGAACATAGGCTTTATTGTCTTTAACTCTAATGGAACGAATCAGAATTGCACTATCCATATCACCGCTTGGGGTTAGGTACCCGACAGCACCTCCGTAAAATCCCCTTTTTGTCTTCTCATACAACCTTATCAATTTCATTGCCTCGACTTTTGGAGCGCCTGTAAGGGTTCCCATGTTCATTGTTGCAAGGTAGGCATGCAAAGCATCCAAATCATCCTTCAAGACACCCCGAACATTTGAGACTAAATGCTGGACATGGGAATATTTTTCAATAGTATAAGGCTCATCAACATATCTTGTTCCTGGTTTGGAAATCCGCGCCATATCATTTCTCGCCAGGTCAACAAGCATCGTGTGCTCTGCAATCTCCTTTGCATCTGTTTTAAGCTCAATTTCATACCTTGAATCCAAATCCATGTCTATCTTGCCAGAAGAAATCCCTCTCGGCTTCGTGCCTGCAATAGGCCTTATCTCCACTATTTTCTTTTTATCACCCTCAACCCTCAGACTCATCTCAGGAGAGGCGCCAAGAACAACTCCGTCAGAATTATTTATATAAAACATGTAAGGGCTTGGATTTACATCTCTTAATTTTCTGTAAATATCAAAGGCATCTCCATTAAATTCTGTGCTTATTGTTCTGGAAATGACACATTGATAAACATCTCCTGCAAGAATGTGCTTTTTAATCTTGCTTACAGTCTCGATAAATTCTTCTTTAGACGTGTCAGATTCAAATTTTACAGCAGATATAGCCTTATTTTTATTTAAATTATATTCATTGTTAATGTTTTCAATATTTTTATTAATTTTATTTTTCGTATTGTTTCCGTTCGTAATGTTTTTTCCGTCAGTGTTTTCAAAATTGGATTTTTCACTAACTAAAGTCCTATAATTCTTAATTTTTGATATACATTCAGCATGAACATCGTCAAAATCTTCCGTAACCAGTGCGTTTGCGGCAAAATAAGTTTTCTGCTCCTTATGGTCAACCATGAACAGATTGTCAACAAAATAAAAGATATAATCCGCATCGTTCAAAATATCTTTTTTATTTTTTGGCAAATCCTCGAATTGATCTATGAAATCATAGGAGATAGCCCCAAATAATCCGCAATAAGGGATGAATGGCTTTGAAACAGGCTTGAACTTAAAAGCAATTGTCCGCAGAATATCAGTATGGTTTTTTAGCTTTAGCCTTTCGTCCTCGCTGACTGCCCCCCTTTTAGGCTTTAATTTTCCCTTTATTGAATCTTTAGAATATTCCACAGAATCACAAAAATCAAAATCATTCTTGAGAAAATCAATAAGCCTTATTCCTGTTTTATTCAGTGCACTTATCTCAAAATATTCCCCTTTGCCGACTATCTTAAGGCAGGGGTCAGCGCTTCCAAGGCTCCTTTCCCCGTATTTTGGAACAAGTGAAGCAGACTCAAACAATAATGAATTCTTCTTCCTTCCGTGATCCGATAATCTGGCAAAGTATTCAACTGGATTTATTGCAAACGGAAGAGTTTCAACTATTGGAACTACGCTCCCTATTTCTAAATTCTTGTATAGACAATTGCGTTGATTTATTTCATTTACGCGCAATTGTCTATCACGTGAATTGCAGCTATTTTTAATAGATTCCTGCAATTCACGATATAGCTGTTTGTCTGTCATTTTTACACCTTAAAAGATTTAGTTCCAAGAAACAGAAATCAAATTATTGAAAATTGGCAGAATACTTTTCAAACCATTATAATTGCCAATTTTCAATCTCGCAGATTTGCCCAATTTACCCTGCTTCGACAAATCTGCGTTATCAAAAATAATTTCAAAATACCCATCAAATAAGCCAATTCCCATAAGCAATTGTAACTAACACGATTATATAAGCATTGTGGCACAAAATCAATAAATTTATAAATAAAGACACATTTAAGCCTTTTATGACACAAAATAACATAGCAGAGCAGGTAAACACATTCTTAGCCAATGATTTCGTTGTAAGGAAATGCCTTTCAAAGAATATAGTAAGCCTAAGAGCATTATCAAGAGAAATAATAAAAGAATTAGGATTGAAAGAAAACAACTTAGATGCTGTAATGAGTGCCATAAGGCGATATAAAAAAACAGGAAAGGAAGAAAGCACTGAAAAATTAAGCAAGCTATTCTCAAAGCTTTCAGTAAAGACAAGGAGCAATGTAGTGGACATTACTTTGCAGAAAAACAAGAGAAGCGTTGAAAACATCAGCAAATTAAACTCAATAGTGGATATTGAAAAAGGGGAAATGATTATTGCAATCCAGTCAGAGCAGAGCATTACTATAATAATAGATGAAAAAAATCTTGAAAAACTGCAAAATATTTCAAGCAAATCTGATATTATTTCAGTTGATAAAAAGTTGGTGGCAATCAACCTTCAATTCCCCGAAGACGCAAGAAGCGCAAAAAACATAATCGCTGTTGTAAGCTCGAGCTTCAGCGCAGAGGGGATAAACATAGTTGAAATAATGAGCTCTGCTCCTGAACTAATAATCATAATAAAAAAAGAGGATGTTGTGAAGGCACTGAATGTGATTGAGAAACTGCAGGAGTTGGGATGAGGTTAGTAAGCTTTACAAATTTAAGACTTCACAAAGAATAACGCAATATTTAGCGTAAACTGCCCAATTTCTCATGTCTGACAATAGAATCGAAGTATTTCACAGAGGGCGGCAATCCCGATTTAAAATAACTTCCAAAATAAGGTAGCTGTGTCAAGCCGGCCCTCAAGGCTATGCTGATATTTCTGCCCATTCCATGTATTGGCATAGCATCATCAATATATTTCATTGCCATGACCGCTTTGCGAAAATTACCATTGGTATCTATTTGATACTGGGCTTCTTCCAGCATGAGTGCAGATTCATACAACCTAATGAGGGATTCGGTGAATCTTCTTGCTTCTGATTGTGCGGTAGCGGATGGGGATTTGGATGAGGCAAACTCCAGAAGTTTGGATTTTAAATCACCTTTGAATTTCCTGACTCTGCCAGCATAGGACTTAAGCCTAGGCTCTGTCACGCTTCTTAGCAGGGAGGCAGCATCTTCAAAGAGACTATCAACAGTTCTCTCTTTTGCATACGATCTAAGAACATCCAATGATTGTATGTCATTTGTTCCCTCATATATTGATGTGACCAAAACATCCCTCAAGAGCCTTTCAACCGGATAATCCCTTATGTAACCATATCCTCCAAAGTTCATGATTGCCCTTGTAGCCATTTCACGCCCAAGCTCAGTCCCCCTATACTTGGTTAATGGAATCAAGACTCTTACTAGCCTGCCTGTTCTTCCAGAGTTTACGCCACTTTCCCTTATAAGATCGTCAAGAAATCCGTAAGATTTGAACAAAAGGCTCGTGGCTGCCTCGATGTTTACCCTCATACCTGCAAGGTGCTCCTGCATTAGGGGATGCCTGTCCAGAGTCTTGCCGAATTGGATTCTTTTAGAAGCATATGATAAGGATTCCAGAAATGCCCTTTCTGCAACACCAATTGCCTGCGTACCGACCATGAGCCTTGACCGGTTCATGAGGAAAAGCATCTGCTTAAATCCTTCGCCCTGGCCTCCAATCAAGTATCCTTCTGCCCCGCTGAAGACGACTGTTCCTGTAGGGGAAGAATGAATGCCCATTTTCTCTTCAAGCTTCTCAACATTCCATGCATTCCTTGAGCCGTCATCGAGATATTTTGAGACTGCAAACAAGCTTAGTCCGGCAGTGCCCTGCGCGGAACCTTCTTCCTTTCCAAGCACCACAAGGATGTCTGCATCCGGATTTGATATAAAACATTTTTCCCCAAAAATCCTGTAAACATCACCATGCCTGACAGCCTTCGTTTTGCAATTGCCCACGTCAGAGCCTGCATTGGGCTCGGTCAATAGCATGGCACCGGTCAATGCGATGCCCGGCTCATCAGAAATAAGCTTTCGCACATATTTATCCTTTAACTGTCTACTTCCATATCGCAAAAAGGTTTCTGCCACTCCCTGGGTCAATCCTATTGTTATGAAACTCCCAATATCAGCCTCGGAAAGCAAAAGATTTATCCCTCCGTTTACGGCTTGGGGCAGTCCCATTCCTCCATACTCAATTGGAAACATGGTGCCAAACCACCCCTGCTGCCGTGATGTCCTTAGAACCCGTTCTGAATTTTCCGGGATTTTGACTGTATTATAGCCTCCTACCTTCTCCAAAGTGCATTCGCCAGTTTCTTTAAGAAGCGCGGAAAATTCTCTGGCAGAAATCTCGCCTGCAGCCATGAGAATCAGCCTGAAAGTGTCAAGGTCATCATTCCAGCTGAACATTCTATTGACAAGGAATTCAAGGTGAGGATTAGCCGTAAAGTAGTTTGACACCAAGGGATTTTTCATTAAATGCGCCCCAATGATGCAGAAAGACAAAAGTTTATTTAAATTTTGCCGAAAATAAGGAAAGAGTATTGAATTACTCAATCATCTCAATCTCAATATTAAGTCCCTCAGGAATAGGAACCCTCATCACTAATCTTAAAGCCCGTTCATCAAGGCCCAAATCAATAAGCCTTTTGTGAACTCTCATCTCGTACCTTTCCCAGGTTGCTGTTCCCTCTCCGTCAGGAGATTTTCTTGTGGTAACCTTCAATCTTTTTGTAGGAAGAGGAATCGGGCCTCGCATGTCAACACCGGTCTTGTCAGAAATATCTTTAATGTATGAGCATACTTCATTGATCTTGTTGATATCAATGCTTGCTAATTTTATTCTTGCTTTTTGCATTTTGGGTATTGATTTTTCTTAGCAACCGAGTGTTTCATGGTAATTTGTTAGTTTACCGTGATCCTTGAATCAAGGATTAAATCACTTAGTCATTTTTTTGTGTCTTGGTTTTTTTAAAATTTTATTTTTATTACGTTGCCTTCGGCAACAACGATGTTAGGCTCGGCAAAATCTGTCCTGCCACTAGATTTTGCCTTGCAAAATTATAATCTTGGGGGCTGAGCGAATGCGAAGCCTCCATTTTTGATGAAACTTTTTTCTAAAAAGTTTCCCGCCGTCAACTCGCGGAAGGGTTGAATCACTTCTTCACCAAATCAATGCACATTCCAGCAGCAACTGTGACTCCAGAATCCCTGACGGCAAACCTTGCCATCTGCGGGATTTCAGACTGCTTCTCTATGCACAATGGCTGTATCGGCTTGATTTTAACAATCGCTGCGTCTCCATTCTTGATGAAGTCCGGCTTCTCTTCCTTTGTTGCGCCAGTTGCAGGGTCAAGCTTCTTCACAATCTCTGTAATCTGGCATGCGACCTGCGCGGTGTGGACGTGAAAAACTGGCGTGTATCCTACTGTAATAACAGTTGGATGATTCAACACAATCACCTGTGCTGTGAATTCTGTTGCGACAGTTGGCGCATTGTTGACATGCCCAAGTACGTCGCCTCGGGCAATGTCCTTCTTCTCAATGCCCCTGACGTTGAATCCGATATTGTCCCCCGGTTCAGCTTCAGTAAGCTGCTCGTGGTGCATCTCTATTGTCTTGACTTCTCCAGTTACTCCTTTTCCTTCTCTGGCTGGAACAACAATAACCTTGTCATTGACTTTCATAACTCCGGTAACAACTTTTCCGACCGGGACAACTCCTATGCCTGTGATATTGTAAACATCCTGTATGGGCAGCCTCAAAGGCAGTTGTGTCGGCTTCTGCGGCTCTTTTAATGTATCCAATGTTTCAAGAAGAGTATGCCCCTTATACCATGGCATGTTTTCTGATTTCTTTGCAACATTGTCTCCGGGGAATGAAGCTCCTGCAACAAAAGTTATGTCCTCAGTTTTGTAGCCGACAAGCTTTAGCTGCTTTGAAACTTCTTCCTTTACTTCATTAAACCTTTTTTCATCGTATTTGGCCATGTCCATCTTGTTGACTAGAACAATCACCTGATTAACTCCTAAAGTTCTTGCCAGGAAAATGTGCTCTTTTGTTTGAGCCTGAACGCCATCTCCTGGGTTTGCAGAAACAACCAGAACAGCAGAATCAGCCTGTGCTGCTCCTGTAATCATGTTCTTAATGAAATCCTTATGGCCTGGAGCGTCTATAATTGTAAAGTAGTACTTTTGCGTCTCAAATCTTTTGTGGGAAAGGTCAATTGTGACTCCCCTCTCTCTTTCCTCTTTCAGGTTGTCCATGACGAACGCAAACTCAAACCCGACTTTGCCAAGCTCCTTGGCTGTGTCCTTGAGCTTTCTCATGGTCTGCTCGTCAATATTCCCTGTGTCGTACAGCAGTCTTCCTACAGTTGTAGATTTTCCGTGGTCAACGTGACCGATAAACACGATGTTCATGTGCGGTTTTCCTTTAGCCATTTTATATTTCCTCCAATTCGATTGTTAATTATTATTATAGTTTTACAACTATTTTTTAGCCCATTTGGGAAAGTTAAGGCGTTTATAAAGGTTTTTATTTTTTACGAGTGAAAAATACAAATACTTAATAATGCCTCAGCAATTTTGATATTCTGCCAATACTGCTCTATCGGGTTCAATCCTCTACTGAGCTAAATTTCAGAAATATTTAAATAAAAATTGATAAAATAAGTAAACATATGACAAAAAATAAAGATTTCTTCACCGAAATGATTCTCGAATGGAAAGATATACTTATCAAACCTAATCAAACATTATCTAAATTTCAAGATAGAAGATTAGCTAAATCCGTTCTTTATATTTTGATTGCTGGTTTTATTGCAGGTATTTTATATAAAATAATTAATGCAATTATGGGGAAAAAAGTTGTGGGAGTAATAATAATTACACCCGTACTAGTCATTCTGCTTATGTTTATTGTAGGATTTTTTGTATGGATTCTTGGAAAATTATTTAGAACTGAAACAAGCTTATCAAAATGGCTATCTTTATTTTTTGCTGCATCGGCACCAATTGTAGCGTTTACAGGAATACCTTATGTTATGTATGTCGTTCAAATATATGGGGTTTATGTTCAATATTTATCAGTTAAATATTTTATGAAACTGTCTATTGCTAGATCAATTTTTGTTAGTGTACTATATCTTTTAACTATTTCAGTTGCATCTATTATTTTTTATATGGGTTTTCCAATCGGATATTTCTTGATTGGAGTAGCGATTTTTATAATAGGCATTTTGTTTATAATTAAAAATAAAAAGATTTCTAGCAGTTGGCAAAAAAAATTGGTCAGAGTATTTGGAAAGTCTTTTGAATCGAAATGGGTTTATGTATATATACGAATAAGTTTTTATGTTGGTGGCATTATTTTTATCATACTTGGCTTTTTCTTTTGGTTTGGTGTATTGGTAACAGAAGGAATTATTAAATAATGTTAGAAAGAATTACTTTTCAAATCGCCCAGCAATGCGGACATTGGACGTATTTCTCTTCTGAAAGTAAATTTTTTACCCCACCACAAACCCTTTGTTCTGCTTCGCAAATTCAGCCGCAAACCTCAATTCATGCTTGCTTTCAGAATAAATAGTGAACAATCTCTCTCCTTTCCTCACTTTGTCGCCAACGTGTTTATACAAGTACAATCCAGCCCCCTTATCGTGAGGCGCTCCTGCAATCCTTGCAATCCTTGAGATGGCCAGATTGTCAATGTCTTTTACAATTCCTTTCCTGGAGGAGGTATAATCATGCGAAAATTTCCCGATTTTGATGTCTTCTGCCGCTATCTCTTTTCCGCCCTGGGCTTTTATTATCTCTGCCATCTTGGCGTAAGCCTTCCCAGATTCAAGAATTTCTTTTGCCTTTCTATATCCGCCTTTGACTCCCAAAAGCCCAAAGGCATTGGCGCACATCATGAGACATTTTTTCTCCAGATCAAGGGGCCTTCTGGGATCCCTTTTCAAAAGCCATAGTACATCCCTTGCTTCCAATGCCGGCCCTATCCCATTTCCAATGGGCTGGTTGCCGTCTGTTATCATGACCTTGATGTGCTTCTTGAGCTTCTTTCCTATTTTTTCGAATTCTCTTTTCAACCTTCTTGCTTCAAACTCATTCTTGACTTTCGCGTCTTTTCCTGTTGGAACATCAATGAGTATGTGGGTGCTTGAGACAGAATGCTTTTTTGCCATTATGGAGGCAAGCAATTGCGATTCTGCATCAATTTCCAGAGGCCTCTCAACTGCAATTATTTTGTCATCAGCAGGCGCAAGGTTCAATGACCCTCCCCACACCAAGCAGCCATTTGTCTTCGTTATGATCTCTCTCATCTTTGACAGGGGAAAAGCAACCTTTGCAAGGACCTCCATGGTATCTGCAGTTCCCGCGGGGCTGGTGATTGACCTGGAGCTTGTCTTTGGAATTGTGTATCCTGCTGCGGCAATAATCGGAACAATAACCAATGATGTCCTATTTCCGGGAATGCCTCCAATGCAATGCTTGTCAACAACAGGGTATTTATTCAGCTTCAGGGTTTCGCCGTGCTCTACCATTGCATTCGTAAGCCATATCGTTTCCTGCGAGCTCATCACATGGGTATAGCATGCCGCCACAAAATAAGCCAATTCGACAGCCGACAGCTTATTATGGACTATGTCCCATACAATCTGGCCTATTTCCTTCCTTGAAAGGGGCTGGCCGTCAAGCTTCTTCCGGATGTAGCCTATCGAAAGAGGCTTCCTGGCTGCTGAGACCTCGACAGGCTCATTATCTTTCAGGCCGAGGGAGCTTACCACCTCGTCAAATGCCCCTATCCGGCCTTGCGGTATAATCTTCCCGTTCTGCGCTATATCCACAACAACTGTTTCTGTTCTTTTGCCTTTCCTGATCTTTATCCTGTCCATGACATGCAGGTCAAGCATGGACGCATCCTTGTGGTTGAGTATGGCAATTAACGGCCCTCCGCTAGAAATATCCATATCTCTTGCCTTAAGTTTCATTTTCTAACCGCTAAAAATACCGCTCAAGCTCAGACTTCTCCTTCTCGTATATCTCGATGAAAGTCATCAGCAGGGCAAGCATTAGCGGCCCCAGGATAACCCCTATGAAGCCGAACAGGCTTAAGCCGCCAAGCACGCCTATGAGAACCAGTATCGGATGAATCTTTGCTTTTGAGCCGATCAATCTTGGCTTGAGTATGTTGTCAATTGTGCTGATTACAAGCGCGCCATATGCTATCAGTATAATGCCGCGTATCATAAATGAATTCTCATTTTGAAGATACCCTATGAATATCAGGTTCATCGCAGCCGGCAGCCATACTATTGCCGAGCCGAAGTAAGGCACCAGG
>Ga0209541_10006568_pt1 | contig 19768 bp, 15 predicted proteins | sample RifCSPlowO2_01_FD_184027 | JGI IMG/M metagenome (GOLD analysis project Ga0209541, IMG submission 184027) | Groundwater microbial communities from Rifle, Colorado - Rifle CSP2_plank lowO2_0.1 (SPAdes) (version 2) | ecosystem: Environmental > Aquatic > Deep subsurface > Groundwater | place... | reverse complement strand
TTACTAGAGCTGTAAGGAGAAGATAAGATGCTAAGAACACATACTTGCGGTCAACTTTCCAAGAAAGACAAAGGAAAAGAAGTAACTTTATGCGGATGGGTTGATACAACGAGGTTGCAAAAAAACTTCAGCTTTATTGACTTAAGAGACATATACGGGGTAACACAGTTATTCTTAGATAAAAAGTTCAATCAAGAGGTCATAAATCTAAAAAAAGAATCTGTAATAAAGATAAAAGGAGAAGTCCAAGTAAAGCCACAACCAAATCCAAAATTGAAAACAGGAGATATAGAAGTAAAAGTCTCTTCTTTAGAACTCTTAAATGAAGCAGTTTCCCCATTGCCTCTAAATTTAGATAAAGAAATTGAATCACTAGATGAAACCAGATTAAAATACAGATATCTTGATCTAAGAAGGCCTCAATTGCAAAAGAATTTAATTGTCAGGCATAAAATATTCAAAGCTATCAGGGATTATTTAGATTCTCAGGATTTTATTGAGGTAGAAACTCCTTTATTAGCAAAGTCAACTCCAGAAGGAGCAAGAGATTACTTGGTTCCTTCCAGGATACACCCAAAAAAATTCTTTGCTCTTCCACAATCTCCACAAATCTTTAAACAATTATTGATGATAGCTGGTTATGACAAATATTTTCAACTAGCAAAATGCTTAAGAGATGAAGATTTAAGGGCTGACAGACAGCCAGAGTTTACGCAATTGGACTTAGAGATGAGTTTTGTGGAACAAGAAGATGTTTTTAATATAACAGAACAAACACTGAGTTATATCTTTAAAAAAGTTCTAGATAAGGACATTAAAATTCCTTTTCCCAGAATCACATATAAAGAAGCAATTAAGAAATATAAAACCGACAAGCCTGATTTAAGAAAAGATAAAAAAGAGTTTGCATTTTTATGGGTTGTTGATTTTCCATTATTTACTTATAGCGAAGAAGAAAAAAGATATGTTTCTGAGCACCATCCATTCACTGGTGCAAAGGAATCTGATATAAAGTTCATAGAAAAAAATCCTGAAAAGGTAACTTCCCTAGGCTATGATATAGTATTAAATGGAACTGAACTAGGATCTGGCTCTATAAGGATTAATAAAAAAGACCTGCAAATAAAGGTTCTAAAAGCATTAGGATTATCTGAAAAAGAGATTAATGAAAAATTTGGGTTTTTAATTAATTCATTCTCACATGGAGCACCACCATTCGGAGGAATTGCTCTTGGCTTAGACAGGTTAGTTGCTATTATGACAGATAATGAATCTATAAGAGAGGTTATTGCATTTCCAAAAAACAAAGATGCTAAGGATCTTATGCTAGATTCCCCATCAGAGATTTCGAAAGAGCAATTAAAAGAACTAGGAATAAAATTCGAAAAATGAACTTCATAACTATACAAGAAGCTTTAGATAGAAAAAAAGGAGAAGTATCTCTAAGAGGCTGGGTATATAGAGAGAGAAAGCAAAAAGAGATGATCTTCATAGTTTTAAGAGATGCCTCAAGTATAATCCAGTGTGTAGTTAAGAAAGATAAAGTAAGCAAAAAAGAGTGGGATAGTGCTAATAAAATCCTAATTGAATCCTCAGTAGAACTAGAAGGAACTTTAAACGAAGACAAAAGGGCTCCAACAAATTATGAAGTGCAGGTTTCTAAACTAAATATTATACATATAGCAGAAAAGTTCCCAATAACAAAAGATCAGTCCCCAGAATTTTTGCTTGACATAAGGCATTTGTCATTAAGGTCCAGAAAACTAACTAATGTTCTAAAAGTAAGATCTACAGTATTCAGAGCTATTCATGATTACTTTAGATCATTAGGTTATTATGAATATCATTCTCCTTGCTTCACACCAAATGCAGCAGAAGGAGGTTCTACACTATTCAAAGTAAATTATTTTGGAAAAGAAATATATCTAACACAGACATGGCAGCTTTATGCAGAAGCTGGCATATTTGCTTTAGAAAAGATCTACACAATAGCACCCTCATTTAGGGCAGAAAAATCAAAAACTTCAAGGCATCTAACAGAATACTGGCATGCAGAAGTTGAAACAGCCTGGCAGCATTTTCCAGAATTACTTGATTTAGCAGAAGGATTAATAAAATACATTCTAAAAACAGTCTTAAAAGAAAATAAAAAAGAATTAGAATTACTAGGAAGAGATATTAAAAAATTAGAGCCTACAATAAACGAAAAATTTCCAAGAATAAAATATAAAGATGCTCTAAAAATACTAAAAGACAAGGCTAAAATGATTATCCCTTATGGAAAAGATATGAGAACTACAGAAGAGGATGCATTATCAAAACTTTACGATACTCCAATATTCATAACGCATTATCCTAAGGAAATAAAAGCTTTCTACATGAAAGAAGATGATAAAGATAAAAACGTAGTTTTGGGATCTGATTTAGTAGCTCCAGAAGGCTATGGAGAAATCATAGGAGCAAGCGAAAGAGAAACAGATGTAAAAGAGCTGATAAGAAAATTAAAATCTCAGGGAGAAGACCCAGAAAGATACTCTTGGTATTTAGATACTAGAAGGTATGGGAGTGTTCCTCATGCTGGTTTTGGTTTAGGTGTAGAAAGAGTAATTGCATGGGTATGTGGATTAGACAACATTAAAGATACTATACCATTCCCAAGAACAATGTTAAGATATAAACCTTAAGCGCTCACTTAAAGACTTCTCCTGTTTCCATGCTCCAGAACAATAAATCCAACTCATCCATATCTATATTTACTTTCTTACTAAAATCTTTGAATTTATTTTCTATATCAAAGTAAGTATTCTTTGTTAAGCTCTTAGGCACTTCATTAATCACTCCAGCTTTATGCAGATTTTTAAGAATGTGCCTGTCTAAAATAGCTAATCCTCTATAGCCTATATTCCGAAGAAAATGCCCTGCCTCTTTCCATCCTAAACCTTTAACGTTGTCAACCAACCAGGCTCTTAACTCATGATTATCCTTAATCTCATCTATTTTCTTGTTAAGAAGAGCAAAGTTTTCTTTAGATTCCATTAAGTATTTAGCTTTATTATTATGAAATCTTACACCAATAATCAGTTTAGCAGGATTAAACATCTTAGAGTTGTAAAAATTCCTCTCTCTTAAGGATTTAATACATTTATCAGCAGCTTTAGCACTTGACTGGGGAGTTAATAAGCAAAAACAAAGCTCGTAAAAAATATCTTCATTATCTTCCCTAACCTTCTTAAAATCATTTAGCCTATTCCTGATTACTTCTTTCTTTTCTTCATAATTCTTTTTAATCTCATCTATCATGCTAATACCCTGACTTTCAAGCTTTCTAAAGATATTCTCTCTTAGTTTATATGTATTTCCCGCATAGCATAAGCGAACACCCTTTAATGCTTCTAAAAGATCTTCATAATCAAATTTCTCTAATCTTTTATTGAATAATATAATGTTTCCCTTTCTAATTAATTTATCTCAACAAAATCCCCAACCTTAATATTGTTATTTAAAGTAAAATTAGCATTAACTTCTATGACATTATAAGCTTCTGTATCAGGATAATAAACTTTGCAATCACCCATACATCCAGGAACATCCCTTTCTATGTAAACAACCTTATTTTTCTTATCCAGCCAGAGAATATCAATAGGAAACTTAACATTCTTCATCCAAAATCCTCTTTTTTCAGGAGTATTATACACGAACAATAATCCTTTATTCTCATCTAAGCTGTCCCTAAACATTAGTCCAGTAGATTTTTCTTCTAAACTTTCCATTACCTCGAGACTAATGCATTTATCCTTAAAACAAGCTTTCTTTTCCACATTACTGCATCCTACAATGAATATAAGAAATAACAATATAAAAATCTTTTTCATACTACCTTACAAACATCGCACTTCTCTAATACTCTTTTCTTAGCTATCTCTAATGCACAATCCCTTGCCTTGCACACTTTATTAACTGCATCGTCCAAAACCATCCTAGTATTATCTACTATTTTCTCTTCAACCATCTTAAACATTTTTTTCTCATTTCCGCCAATATATTCAACATAGCTGCTTATAACTCCGCCAGCATTAGCTACAAAGTCAGGAACAACTAATATACCTTTTTTATACAGCAATTCCTCAACATCAGAAGTCATAGGAATATTACTTCCCTCAACAATAAGTTTAAAATGAATATCATCTACATCTCCTGCTTTAATCAAGTCAGGAATAGCTGCTGTAACTAAAATATCTGCTTTAATCTTTAAAATATCCTTTGAAGGTAAAACCTTGCCTGGCTTGTATTCTATTATTGTCCCATTCTTTTCCTTTACTTGAGCTAATTTATTAAAATTTAATCCAGCTTTATTGTGTATCACACCCCTAGAATCGCTTACAGCCACTAATTTAGCACCAGCCTCTGATAAAAATTTAGCTGCAAACCACCCAACGTTTCCAAATCCTTCTACAGCAACTGTTGACTTCTCTAAATCTAATTTTGCATATTCAGCAGCAACTTTAGCAGCATGAAAAACACCAAACCCAGTACTTCCTAATTCGTGGGGCAGTCCCCCCATTTTCTTAGGCTTGCCAGTACAGCTTTTTTTACTCCCATTTGCTTTTGCATACCATTCCATTTCTCTTTCTGCAGTATTAATATCAGGAGCAGCTACATAAAGGTCTGGACTTACAATCTTTAAGGCCTTAGCAAAAGCTTCAATTATTTCTTTTTTCTTCTCTAAACTAATGCTTTTAGGATCTGCGATTATCCCAGATTTCGCTCCGCCAAAAGGAAGATTAGCCATAGCAGTCTTCCAAGTCATTGTTCTCGCCAACCTAGCAACCTCATCAACAGAAACAGTTGGAGTCATTCTTATCCCGCCTTTTCCAGGGCCTAAACTTGTGTTATCTAATACAACTACTCCCCTCATACCAACTTTAGGATTGTATATTTGTACGATCTTTTCAGGACCAAATTCATCATAGTTTACCAAATTAATCACCCTTGTACTTTTTAGTTGCCTTCAAATTCTCAATATACTTTTCTGCTTCCATAGCAGCCATACAGCCTGTTCCAGCTGAAGTAACTGCTTGTTTGTAAATATAATCTTGCACATCACCACCAGCAAAAACCCCAGGCAGATTAGTTCTACCTCTTCCATCAGTTTTAATATAACCAGCCTTATCCAAATTAACCTTGCCAGCAAAAAGCTTTGTGTTTGGATTATGCCCTATAGCTAAAAAAACACCATTACATTTGATAATACTTTCTTTACCTGTCTTAATATTCTTTATCTTAGCTCCTGTAACAAATCTTCCATCCCCTAAAACCTCGACAGGTTGGCTATCCCAAACGATATTTATTTTGTCCTTCAACTCAAATATCCTATCCTGCATGATTTTACTTGCTCTAAACTTATTCCTTCTATGAATAATAGTTATTTTTTTAGCAAACTTATACAATGCTAAAGCTTCCTCCATAGCAGAATCTCCACCGCCAATAACTATAGCGACTTTATCTTTATAGAGTGCAGAATCGCACACAGCACAAGTACTTATGCCCTTACCAAAATATTTATCTTCTCCTTTTATATACAATCTTCTTGCAGAAGCGCCTGTTGAAATTATCACGCTTCTTGCACTAAATTTTTTCTTTCCAACGCCAACCTCATAATATCCTTGTTTAACCTTAAAGCTATCAACAGTGCCTTGGATGTAATTAACACCAAATTTCTGTGCTTGTTTCTTGGCATTTTCAATCAACTCAGGCCCCAGAATACCATCAGGAAAACCAGGATAATTCTCTACTAAAGTCGTTAAACTTAACTGATCTGGTTCTGCACTAGAAATAACAACAGGTTTTAAGTTTGCTCTTGCTGTATAAAGCGCAGCTGTATAGGAAGCAATACCTCCTCCAATGATGATTACATCCTCCTTTTTAACCATACAATCCATCCAAAATTGCAGTTTAAATAATTTCTCTTACAGTTTAAAAATAAAAAATAAAAAGATCACTTGCGATGAACTGCACAGTTTACACAGGCACCATGCTTAGCCATTTTACCTACCATCAATAGTAAGAAACCAATTATGTACCATAGCATGACTATCCAAAATTCTGTTGCTGTATTCCATTGGGTCCATATTCCATTAATTACTACCCAGAATCCAACTGCAAATAATACCACTGCAAATAGTCCACTACCCACATTACAGCTACATTTATTACCAGATTTTACAGCCATAAGTCTTCTTGCAACCATTAATATTCACCTCCATTCTTATTAGTAATTTATTTATATAGTAGTTTATAAATTTATTGATATGAAAAGGGCAGAAAGCATCAACCATGTAATAAACACTTTAAAAAAAGAAGTTAAAAAATTTAAAGAGCCGATAGTAACTCAATATTCTCATAAAAAGAATCCATTTAAAGTCTTAATCTCTTGCATATTAAGTTTAAGGACAAAAGATGAAGTAACAGGAAAGGCTTCCAAAAGATTATTTTCAAAAGCAGATACTCCTAAAAAGATTTTAAAGCTAAAAACTAAAGAGATTGAGAAATTGATCTATCCCGTAGGTTTCTATAGAACAAAGGCTAAAAGACTGAAAGAAATAAGCAAAACTTTACTAGAAGAATACAATGGAAAAGTCCCTAATAATTATAATCAATTAATAAGGCTTAGAGGAGTTGGTCCTAAAACCGCTTCTATTACAGTTGTTTATGGTTTTAATAAACCCTATTTCATACCCACTGATGTTCATGTGCATGTTATAGCAAATAGGTTGGGTTGGGTTGAGGCAAAAAATCCTGAAGAAACAATGCATGAATTAATGAAAGTTGTTCCTAAAAAATATTGGTATAACTTAAATAGTTTATTTGTTGCTTTCGGTCAAAATACTTGTGTGACCATTTCTCCTTTCTGCTCTAAATGTCCTATTAAAAAATACTGTCCTAAGATCGGAGTAGTCAGAAGCAGATAAAGCGTATTTCTTCTTAAAAACCTTGCTATTCCCAACACTTTCTATTAATAATTCAAATTGTTCTGCTTTCTTTGAAGAAGTGCAAGCAATTAAATGATAAAATTTGTAATAGTTGCGATAACCAGTTAAATTAAAATAATATCTAATCTTACCTCTTTTATAGTAATGCCTAATCGGATTCGTATTTATTCTGAATTCTTGAATTATTTGTTTTAGATCCTCTAACAGTTTTTTATTGTCTTGATGAAATCTCATTGTATGGTTATCAGATCTGATAGAACCCTCATCATCGAAGAAAGCTCTAATTAAACCTCTCTTAAATTCTAAGTTGGAATCTTTAATTTCTTTTGTAATCTTTTTAGATTTACCTACTGCAAATTTCCCAAATATGGAATATAAAATATCAGTGCATATTTTTGGATAAAACAAGCCCACACAATATCCTAAAGGAACCTCATCTAAATTATGAACCCTAACCAACCATTTTGACTTCTCTTCAAACGCTTTTGTTTTTTGTTGAACCCAAATCCTAGGTTCTATTCCAAAGATATTTTTCATATAAGCCCTAAATTCTTTTAATAATTCTGAGTTTGAGTTTGAGAAAAATAAAGAGGAAAATATTTTATCTATAGAGCCATCACCAAGAACATGACCAATTATAGATCCTATTTTATGGTCAACAATAATAGGTAATCTAAGGCTAATCTCTCCTTTTCTTATGCCTGCTTTAATGGAGATTAAATGCTTTTCAATATCTATCCAAGAGTAATCTGATAACTTAACTATCTTTATTAATTTGCTCATAGGAACTGTTCTATAACCTTTTAGCCATCCATAAACAGTTGAAGAAGCTTTTTTGGTCTTATTTATTGGGCACCCAAGCTCACAAAGAAATTTATAAGCTCTATGGGGCTTATTTGATTTAGAAGCATTTACTAATAACCTATTTAAGAAAGACAAATCTAATCTAATATGAGTATGAATTAAATTCTGCGATAAATCTTGTAAAGTAAATTTATCTTTCATATAATCTTATTTAGTTGGTCATTTATAAACTTCACGCGTATCAGGCGCGTAGACGCGTAACTTTGAAGTTAAAAAAGTCGATAGTTTAAAAAGCCTTTCTAACCAACAAGATACTATGGCTAAAAAAATAGACAAAGAAAAAATAGCAAGGAAAAACATCCTCAGGAAAAGTAAAGAGCTAAAAGGAGTTATAATCAAAGGCTATGACTTTAACCAAGGTGTAAACTACAAAAAAATTGTAAAAAGCTTCTCAACTTCCGGGCATCAAGCATCGCACTTATCAAAAGCAATTGAAATTGTAAATAGTATGATTTCTGATAAAGCCTTTATATACCTAGGATATACATCTAACATGGTAAGTTCAGGTTTAAGAGATATATTTAGGTACTTAGTCCAGCAAAAGAAAGTAAATATAATAGTGACGACTGCTGGTGGCATAGAAGAGGATATAATAAAATGCTTAGGGAATTTTATCCTTGGAGATTTTAGAGCTTCTGGCAGATTACTAAGAGAAAAAGGAATAAATAGAATTGGAAATATCTTTGCTTCAAACAACAGATATGTTGAATTTGAGAAATTCTTCCAGCCCATCTTAGAAGAGATTTATCAAGAACAGGAAAAAACAGGAAAGGTCATAACAGCTTCTGATTTAATATGGAACATGGGAAAGAAAATAAATAACAAAAGAAGCATTTGCTACTGGGCTTATAAGAATAAGATAAAGATTTTCTGTCCAGCAATAACAGACGGAGCAATAGGAGATAATATCTACTTCTTTAAATACAAAAGACCTAACTTCAAGATTGATATTTCTGAAGATATTAAAGATATGAACAATTCAACAATTGGATTAAGAAAATCAGGGTTGATTATACTTGGATCTGGAGTTATTAAGCACCATATTCTTAATGCAAACATGTTTAGAAACGGAGCTGATTACGCGGTTTATATGAACAATTCTCAGGAATTTGATGGATCTGATGCAGGAGCACTGCCTGAAGAAGCTATTTCATGGGGTAAGTTATCACCAAGTGCAGAAACAATTAAGGTTTATGGTGATGCAACAATATTATTTCCTATCTTAATTGCAGAAACCTTTGCAAAAAAATAAAATGGACCTTACTTTAGAAGTAATAGAGATATTTAGAGAAACACATGATGTAAAAACAATAAGGTTTAAACTAGACAAACCTCTAAACTTTAAAGCAGGTCAATTTTTAATGCTTCATATGGATATTCCAGATAAAGATGGAAAAATAGAAAATGTAAAAAGACCTTTTTCAATTGCATCTTCTCCAGATCATAAAGACTGGATTGATATAAACTTTAGAGTGTATTCTTTTGGGAGATTTACTCCGCCATTATTTAACTTAAAAATAGGCGATAAGATAAAAGCAGATGGCCCTTATGGAATCTTTACTTATGAGGAAGGAGAAGCTAAAAATGTAGTTTTTTTGGCTGCAGGGACTGGAATCGCCCCATTAAGAGGCATGATAGAATTCATCAAAGAAAAAAACTTGGATGTTAATATGACATTATTTTCATGCTGTAAAACAACAGAAGACATGATCTTCCATGAAGAGTTTTTAAAATTAGCAGAAAAAAACAAAAAATTTGTCTACATCCCAACAATAACAAGAATAAATGAATGCAAAAAAGAATGGAAAGGTGAAAAAGGAAGGATTTGTATTGAAATGATTAAGAAATATATCAAAGACCTAAAAGACCATTTATTTTATATTTGCGGACCTAATGAAATGGTTAAAGACTCAAGAGATTTTCTGATTTCTGAAGGTATAAACCCCAAAAAAATAAAGATTGAAATGTTTCATTAGAACAAGCATGAATAATTAGTAATCCTGATAAGAGTATGCTTTCTATTAAATATTTTACATTATTATTTTTCATTTATCTAGGTACCTAAATGCTTAATCTTAAACATAATTACTAATAAAAACAGGATAATGCTAAAAAAGATTATAATTAGTGCGTGGTGAGTAGATAAGTATAAAAATAACTTGGTCATATTAAGATGATGGTGAACATAACGAAATCGATAAGGCTAACAGATGAAGATTTAGCTAATTTTTTAAAGAAATACAAGGATAACTTTTCAAAGATATATAAAGAAAAGCATTGGAGTTTATTTAAAGAAAATGCGGATAAATTCTTTGATTTTTTTAGGGAGATTTATACAAATTTACCCAATATTAGAGGAATGAATAAAGCTTGTCAAGAAGAACTTAAAGCTAGAATATTCTTAGGCATAGGATGTGAATTACTTTTAAAAGCTGTTTATCTTAAAAATGGTTATTTAATAAATCTTATAGACAAAGGTAAATTGAAGAAACTGGGAAAAAATATTGACAAACCTTACAAGATCTCTAAAGTACCTTTTGAGTATATTAATAAAGATGGAACTGAAGGTTTAAGATATTATTTGGATAAATTAGAAATTTTCTTTGATGGAATGAGTCGTGAAAAGTGCAATGCTTATGTTAAAAAAGGACTGGAAATAGTGAAATTGTGGCGAAACAAAGAAGCCCATATTGGGAGAGGTTATCATTCAGAGGACATAACAAACTGGATAGACATACGTAGTAGTTTAACTGAAATATATAAAGTTGTTTTTGGTGAAAAATTAAAACCACTTTTTCCAAACAATAAAAAAATGATGTTTTCGCCCCAACCATTTCCACAAGACCTTGTGGCTCTTTTTAAAAATAATAAAGGTTAATCCAACGTTTTCTTTACTTCTCCTCCTTTCTTAGTCAATTCGTATATTCTTCCCGTTCTTTCCTTCGGATTAACAACTTCTATAAGTTTAAGTTCTTCTAATTCAGCTAAGGCTCTTGAGACCAAGTTAAAATATGTATTAGACTTCTTTCCATAAACTTTAACCACTAACTCTGAAGGCATAATAGGCTCATCTATAGCCTTAAAAATCTTTAATCTATTCTTACCTCTTTTAACCTTTCCAACCAATTTTAGAATATCCTTCATAGCAATCTATAACCAATTTATAGCATAAATAGAAATATCAACAATCTATTAGCAAATAGAAATGCTTAAAAAGGATTGAGGCACCATCTTTAGTATTATTGGGGGAATTTAATGAAACGTTTGATAATAGAGTTAGTAGTTATATTAGCTTTAGTTCTATCTTTTAACGTTTTAGCAGTCTCTGAAGATGAGTGTGTAACTGGTGGTGGAGAATGGACTACGCCAACAATCGCTCAGGGAGATGATCCTGTGTCTAAAACATTACCACCATTTTGTAAATGTGATACTGGTTTTTATTGGAATGACACATCAAAATCATGCGAAAGTGATCAAGAATTAAGGTGTGAACAAACTTTGGGAGCATGGTTAAATAATGAATGTCAGTGTCCAGAAGGAACAATCAAATGGACAGAAGGTTTTGGTTGTGATATGCCTGGTCCTGAGCCAGAAGCAAGTGAGGATAATGAATTATCAACAAATTCTGGAACAGTATCAAAATCAGAAGAAAGAAATATCTCTTATGAAGTTTTGTTGTTCATAGCAATTTTCATCTTACTATTAATTATTGGAATAATCCTATATTCTTATTTTAGGAAGAAAAGAAGAAATGAGAGGCAAGAAGATGAAGATCAATAATTTTTTTGCAGTATTCTTGATATTCCTCCTACTTTTAACACCTATTGCTTCCTCCAACGAGGAAAATCTTACTATAGAAGATAATTTAACTGTTGATGATATAGCTGTTGAATTAGAAAAAAATGTAACAGATTTAGAGAATGGAAGTCTTGATGTACCTCTGGAAAATGAGATAGAATCAGATGACACACAATTGGTTTCTGAAATTAAAAGTCTAAATCTCAAAAAATATTTACCCTCTACTGAATCAAAAGAAAAATATGAAATTAGAAAAGTAGGTAATAGAGAATATGAATTAATTAAGAATGATGAAGGTAAAAAAGTTAGTTCTCTCAATGAAATTAAAGAAGATAAAAATGTGAAATTAAGGGTGGATTTTGAAGAAAGGCTAAATTTATCTAATGAAAAAGTAAGAATTTTAGTTTCTCTTAACATTGATCCTGTGGAAATCCAGAAAGAGATTGAAGATGTTAAAGAGAAGTACAAAGATGAAGAGAAGAAATTTAAAGAAGAAATCAGAGAAATCTCAATAAAGTATTCCCCAAAAACTAAACAACAAGCAATAGAAATTACTCAAGCTAAAAATATTATTAAAATCTCCGAAGAAGATTTAGACAGGATAAAAGATAAAGGGAGAGAATTAGAGCAAGTAAAAGAACAAGAAATAAGAGAGATTAAAGAGAAACTATCTGCTAAAACAGAAGATACACAAAATGAGTTTATAGGTTGGGTTGAAGATAATGGTGGCGAAGTAAAAAGAGAGTTGGATGGTCTGGTTTCTGTAGAAATACCAATAGAGTTATTAGAGGATGTTTTAGAAAGAGAAGATGTTAGTTTTGTGGATTTAGATGAAAATTTGATAAAACCAATCTTAGATGTAAGCACACCTACAGTTGGAGTAAGCAATTGGTGGACAGCTGGTTATAATGGCTTTTGGACAGATACAGCAGTCGTAGATACTGGTATTGATGTAACACATCCAGCTCTTGCAACAGATGCTGAAGGGGTTTCTCGCACTTTTATTTCACAAGATTTTACTTCTTCTGGAACAACAGACGACACCGAAGGTCATGGAACACATGTTGCAGGCATAGTTGCTAGTTCAGACTCAACCTATGAAGGTGTAGCACCGGGAGTTGATAAAATAATCAATGCAAAACATTTAGGTGGAGTAACTTCCGATACTCTTGCTGCTTTAGATTGGTCGATAACTAATCCAAGTGATGGAGCCGAAATTTTAAGTAATAGTTGGGGTCTGGCTACTGATTCTTGCGATGATGTTGGTTTTACTTATAGCGATGGAGAGACTATCACTTACACTAAATATATAGATGCTACGGTCGATTTTTATGATGTGATTAGTGTCAATGCAGCAGGCAACGAGGGGACATGCGGGACTTATACTTTATTACCTCCAGCTGATTCATATAACTCTATAGTTGTTGGCTCAATCAACGACAAGACTACAACAAGTAGAACTGATGATACTGTAGCAGATCTTAGTAGTAGAGGTCCAACAGCAGATAATAGGAAAAAACCAGATTTGGTTGCACCAGGAGGAGATTGTAATTTTATAGGAAACAGTTGTATCTCTTATGTTAATCCCATAATATCGGTCGCTCATGATTGGGAAGGAGGATTTCTTGGCTCAAATCCGAATTTTGTGGGTTTTTCTGGCACATCAATGGCAGCACCCCACGTTTCAGGAGCAGCTAATTTACTTTTAGAATATGGCTTATCTTCAAAAGGAGTTAAAGCACAATTAATCAATACTGCTGAAGATAAAGGAAGTTCTGGTTGGGATTCTTATTATGGTTGGGGGGAAGTAGATCTAAATGACGCTTATACTTTTAGAGATTATGTGATTGATGATAGTGTTACTGAGAGTTCTTACAAATTTTATAAAGTTCAACAAATATTAACTGGAGAAAAGGCTACTGTTGTATGGAATAAACATAATGTTTACGCTGGAGCAAGCACACCGACAACATTATATGATGTTAATGATTTAGATCTTCATTTGTATAAGGAAAGTGATGGGAGTCTTCAAGATTCTTCTGTTGAATTAAAAGATAATGTAGAACAAATAAACTCTCCCTCAGAATTCTTAGATGGTGTTGTTAAAGTTGAAGCTTATACCACCGATTTTAGTCATGGATTGAACACTGAGGACTATTCTTTAGCCACATTTGGTGGATATACTTTAGCTAATGGGCCTAGCTTAAGCGTAACTAAAAATGTTCCCGCTAGTGGAAATGATGCTGGTTTTACTGTAACTTGCTCTGTTAGTAATACTGGAGATTTAAACGCTCATAGTGTTGAAGCTACGATTGTTTTACCTGTTGGATTGAGCATAACGTCGGGTCAGAATCCGCAATTATTAGGTACGATTGCTGATGGAAATACAGGAATAGCAACGTGGGATGTTAAAGGGGCACCCGAAACATATAACAATATTTACTGTACCTATGAATCCATAAGTTACAATGAACTTTATAGTGGGACAAGCACAAGTGGTTCTATCACCGTAACAGATGACGACACAACAGGGCCATCTCTTGCTAACTGGGTATTTCCTGCAACAAATAAAACTTATAATGGAATTGATGTTAGCATTGACATAACCGACAGCAGTGAAGTTAGTTCTGCAATTTTACGTTATGATTATGGAGATAATAGTTCAGAAGATGGAACCGTTGTCATGAATAATATCGGAGGAAATACTTATAGTGCTACAATCCCACCAGCAGGAAATACTTATAGAAACAAAAATGTTTCTTATTACATTGTTTCCACAGATAATGATGGTGATAGAGCGGGTGATACAACGAGCAGTACATCTGAAATTAAAATCACTTTCCTAGAAAATGAGGCTCCATCTATTACTACTTTTAGTCCAGTAAGTACAACGCCAAATTTAGATGAAGGAGACACATTGGGATTTAATTATAGCGCTTCTGATTTAGATGGGGACACTTTCATAACATCTTGGTTGTTAGATTCAGTGGAACAAGCAACAACAGACACATGGACTTATTCCCCAGATTATGCTCAAGCAGGAGATCATAATGTAACTTTAATAGTATCAGATGGCTTACTTGATGCTTCGCAAGAATGGACAGTAACCGTAAACGACGTAAATCAACCGCCGATATGGGATTTTGAACCTGAAAATCAAACTATAGGAGAGGAAACAACATTAAGTTATGATGTCAATGCTTCTGATCCTGATGGTTCTTCCATAGACTATTCCATTAATGATTCTGACTTTAGTATAGATAATGATGGGTTAATAACTTGGACAGCACCAGTAAATTTTGTCGGCTCTAAAAACGTACAAATTACAGCTAGTGATGGAATAGATGATATTACTGCTGATATTGTTGTTACAGTAAATAATGTAAATGATGCCCCAGTAATAAGTACTATCGGGCCAATAACATTCTTGGAAGAGGCATTTAATGATAGTCTGGACTTAGACAATTATGTTTCTGATGTTGATAATGAACTCGCAGAAATTGCCTGGACTTTTACTGGCAATAATTCAATTTTGGTAAGCATTAACTCAGAAAATATCGTTAATTTTAGTGTACCATTAGATTATTTTGGTAGTGAAGTTATTACATTTACAGCAAACGATGGTCAAGCAGAAACAAATACGGACGTTAATGTAACTGTTGAAAATGTAAATGATGCTCCTGTTCTAAATGAAATTGGGCCTCAAACCGCCGATGAGGATTCATTATTTACTTTACAATTAAATTCCTCCGATGTTGATGTAGGAGATACTATAACATATTATAGCGATAATGACTTGATAAATGTTACAGAAGATGGTTTAGTCTCATTTACACCATTGCAGGAACATGTTGGAACTATAACTGTTTTGTTTAACGTTACCGATGGTGAATTATGGGATGAAGAAGAGGTTGTTTTTACGATTTCAAATGTAAATGATCTTCCAGTCTTAGAAGAATTAACTGATATTGAAGTAAATGAATCTGGTTTAGTTACTGTTAGCCCGGTTGCTAGTGATGAAGATGGAGATGAGCCAACATTTAATTATACTTTTCCATTAAATGCCTCTGGTCAATGGCAGACAACTTTTAATGACGCCGGAACTTATATAGTTACTGTAACAGCTGATGATAGCAATAATGGTTTAGATAGTCAGGATGTTACAATTACCGTTTACAATGATCTAGATGAAGATGGAATTCCAGACTACTTGGATTCTGATATTGATGGAGATGGAATTGATAATAACTTAGATAAAATTGAAGGAAGTTTAACAGATATTACAACAAACTTTGAATGTTTAAATATGAGTATTGATAATGACTATAATTTAGTTCAAGTATTTACTGGTAAAAAATTAGTTGAATTTAAAGAAAGTTGTGGAAATACTACAGTTATCGAATTCATGTTTGATTTTGATGTATCTGATATAAATTTGTACAATATTACAATTAATAAACAGGATAATGGAGATTCTGAAGGTTCTCTTATAATAAATGGCCTTGGAGAATTACCATCTGAAGAAAATAAAACTATTTATGTAGATAATTTAAGTGCCAATTTCAATAGTGTATGCATAGATGATTCAGAAATAAGTTCTTTAAATGATATTACTTCTGGTTGTAATGAGGCTAGTGAATATTTAATTAGTTGTGATGGCGCTTTACAAAATGGCTATATCTGTACACTTAATGAAACCACAAATTACTACGAAATAAGTGGATTAAAACATTCTGGTGTTAATGAGCAATGCGCTGATAATGATGGGGATGGTTATGGAACTTATTGCTCCTTAGGCGAGGATTGTAATGATAATAATGCAAATATTCATCCTGGTGCTACTGACATCTGTGGAAATGGGATAGATGAAAGCTGTTCTGGCTCTGATGCCGTTTGTGGAAGTGGTGGATCTGGCGGAGGATCTAGCGGTGGTGGCGGAGGTGGAGGTGGTGGAGGCGGTAGCTCTTCGAAAGTTATACCTACATCCGAACTTATACCTATTCCATCGTCTGAGATTCCAGAATCTGTTCCAGAGACACAAGAACAAGAACCGGTTGAACCAAGTAAAAGTACTGAAGAAACAACAGAACAAGAAGTAGCAGTAGCAGGATTCTTTGCAAGACTATGGAATGGAATTAAAGGACTATTCATTAACGAGGAAGTTCCAACAGGAGCAGCAGTAGGAGTTGGAGAGGAAAAAGCTTCATTTACTGGTTTAATTATAATATTAGTAGTTTTGATAGGTTTGTTTGGTGGTTATATCTTTTTAGATAAAAAGAAACCCCATATCACTAAAAAGATAAGAAGTGCTCCTGGAATAGGATTTAGGAAGATAAAGAGAAGAATAGCAAACAAATTTAAAAAATAAAACTAAGCCTTAAGACAATAAAAGATGGTATATAACTTAAAGACTCAAAAGATTTATCTGATACTTTAGCATTTTCATTTAATTAGATTCAGGACAGAGCCATATTTCACATAATATTTATAAAGCTAATTCTATTATATAGAAAAGTGATTTCTTACAAGACTAAAGAGGACAAAGAAGAAGAAATCTTTGCACTATTAAATCCAATAGTCAGGGATTGGTTTAAACAAAAGTTCAAAACATTTTCACCACCCCAAAAGTTTGCAATAACAGAAATCCATGCAAGACAAAATGTTCTAGTTTCAGCCTCTACAGGAACTGGAAAGACATTAACAGGTTTTCTAGCTATATTAAATGAATTAATAGATTCATCAAATAAAGGAATTTTACAAGACAGGATCTATGCTGTTTACATAAGCCCTCTTCGTGCATTGAGCTATGATATAGAGAATAATTTAAAAGAACCATTAAAAGAAATGGAAGAATTGGCAAAGAAAAAATTCGGGATTAGAGTTTCAGTAAGAACAGGGGACACAACAACAGCAGAAAGACAAAAAATGCTTAAGAATGTGCCCCACCTGCTTATCACAACGCCAGAGTCATTAAGCATATTACTAACATCCCCAAAATTCAAAGAAAACCTAAAAAACGTTGACTGGTGTATCATAGATGAAGTGCATGCCTTAGCAGAAAATAAAAGGGGTGTTCAATTATCTTTAGCCTTAGAAAGATTACAGAACTTATCCCCAGGAATGGCAAGAATAGGGTTATCGGCTACGATTGAACCATTAATTGAGGTGGCTCAGTTTATAGTTGGCACTAATAGAGACTGCAAATTAGTCAATGTTCCCCTGCTAAAGCAATTAGATCTAAAGGTTCTATCTCCAACATCAGACTTAATAGAAGAGCCTTTTGGGTTAATGCATCATAAGATGTATGAATTATTAGATAGCTTAATACAAGCTCACAAAACAACTTTAATTTTTACAAATACAAGATCAGCAACAGAAAGAGTAGTTCACTATCTAAAAGAAAAATTCCCAAAAAAATATACTGAAAACATTGGAGCTCATCATGGTTCATTATCAAAAGAGCATAGGTTTGATATTGAAAAAAGAATGAGAGAAGGGAAAATGAAAGTCATCGTCTCATCCACTTCTTTAGAATTGGGAATAGATATTGGTTACATTAATCTAGTTGTTTTGCTGGGCTCACCAAAATCAGTAGCGAGATTTCTGCAAAGATGTCTTCCTGATAATGCTAAAATATTGTTGGCGGATGGAACTTATAAGGAAATTGGAGAAATTGTAAATAAAAAACTAGATGTTGAATTACTCTCCTATGATAAAAATAAAGGTTTCATTAAAAATAAAATAAGGTTTTATCATAAAAATAAAGAAAAAGAACTAATAAGAATAAAGATAAAAAGCGGGGGAACAATAAATTGTACAAAAGAACATCCCTTAATGACAAAAAATGGATGGAAAGAAGCTGGAAATATCAAAAAAGGTGATAAAATAGCAGAGATATTTGATTTTAATGTTGATAATACCCCTTACATTTATGAAACATTTAATCAAAAAGAGTTCTATGTAGAAAATAAGGATGGTTTTTTTAGAAAAGTTATGAATAACTACCTAAAAAAGAATAGATTAAAGCAAAAAGACTTTGTAAATAAATTAAGACTGGACCCAGAACATATTAGGAACTATAGAAGAAAAATTGGGAGGAAGAAAAGCATAAGATTAGACACCTTCCTAAAAGTTATGGAAGAATGTAAAGTTCCAAGATCTGCTTATATAAATAAACTAAAAAAAATAAAGACAAAGAGTCATTTTAGAGATAAAGTCCCACTCAAACCTACAAAGGACTTAATGTGGTTAGCTGGCTTAATAGCATCAGATGGTTCTATAAGCTATCATAAAAAAGGTGGATATTACAAAATAAAACTCTTTAACATTGATAAAAAACTGCTAAAGAAAGGAGAGGAAATATTTAAAAAATTTGGATTTAAAGTTAATACAAAATGGAGTGATATTAATCAAGGATGGACACTGGAATGCGGGTCTAAATGGATGGCAGAGTTCTTTATAGCTTTAGGCATAATAAACAAAGACAAATCATATAGAGTATACATAAGCAATTATTTAAATAAAATGCCTAAAAAGTTAATCATACCTTACATAGAAGGCATTATTGAGGGGGATGGCAATATAAATTCTGGAATTAGAATCTTTAGTTGTAGTAAATCTTTGATAATAGGCCTACATAATCTGCTTAATAGACTAAGTATTGTAAACTACTTTGTAACCTGGAAGGTAAAAACATCGAAATTGGTAAAGAAAATTAACAAAAATAAGATTTATGTTTTACATATAAGTAGAGGAAAACATATTAAAAGATTTCTTAAATATTGCTTAGGTTATGGTAAGAGAATAAATAAAATAAAGAAAGTTAAGTATGAGTTCTCACATAAAGATGACATAGAAGGTAATTTAATTTTTAGCAAAGTAGAGAGTATTAAAAAAATAAAAACCAACTATGTTTATAACCTAACTTTATCCAAAAATCCAAATAATTTCTTTGTAAATAGCATTTTAACACATAATTGTGGTAGGGCAGGCCATAAATTACATGACACTATAAAAGGCAGAGTTATAGTATTGGACAGGGATGATCTAATTGAGTGCGCTGTAATGGCAAAAAACGCTTTAGAGCACAAAATAGACAAGATACATATTCCAAAAAA
>Ga0209541_10006567_pt1 | contig 19768 bp, 21 predicted proteins | sample RifCSPlowO2_01_FD_184027 | JGI IMG/M metagenome (GOLD analysis project Ga0209541, IMG submission 184027) | Groundwater microbial communities from Rifle, Colorado - Rifle CSP2_plank lowO2_0.1 (SPAdes) (version 2) | ecosystem: Environmental > Aquatic > Deep subsurface > Groundwater | place... | reverse complement strand
AAGCGAGACAAGTAATAGCTCTATGAGAGAGGTTATGGCTGAAATAAACAGCAACCCCGATTTTAAGGGCTCGCCCTGCCGCTACGTGGAGCTTGACGGCGATGTCGCTTTGCTTTTATCCGGCGGCGGAGCCAGCTTAATTATTTTTGATGCTTTGGTCAATGGCGGGGCAAAGCCCGGTAATTATTCCGAATACAGCGGCAATCCAACCAAAGAAAAAGTTGAGGCTTTAACCAGAATAATTCTAAGCAAGCCGAACCAAAAAGGTCTTTTAATCGCTGGCGGAATCGCTAATTTTACTTTAATTGATGAAACCATGGCCGGTATTGCCAAGGCTTTAGCCGATGTTAAACCAAACTATCCGATTGTGATTCGTCGCGGCGGACCGAATGAAAAAATCGGTAAAAAAATTATAATGGATACGGCCGTCAAGCATAACTTGGATATTACCTGGCTAAGTTCTGATAAATCATTAAAAGAGGCTTGTCAATATTTTATTGAAAAGCTTAAATAAGTATGCTTTCTGAATTTAAAACTAACGCGAAAATTTTAGTTCAAGGCGCCACTGGCCGGGAAGGCCAGCGGGCAATTGAATTTATGAAAAATTACGGTACTAATGTTGTTGCCGGAGTAACGCCAGGCAAAGGCGGCCAGGAAGTTTTAGGTGTGCCGATTTTTAACTCAATCAAAGAAGCTTTAGGAAAAGTTGGTCCAGTTGATGCAGTAAGCACTTATGTTCCGCCCCCGGCTTGTTTATCCGCCATTAAAGAGGTCATAGAAAGTGAAATTCCCTTTATCCATTTAATTACCGACGGCGTGCCTTATCAAGATTTAGCCAGCATGGTTAAACTATGCCGTGATAACAATGTCCAATTCTTGGGTCCGGGCTCGCTCGGCGTTTTAACTATTGGTCAGGGCCGGGTTGGCTTTTTAGGCGGTACTGATCCCAAGAAAGATTATCAGGCCGGTGAAGTCAGCATTATTTCCCGTTCCGGAGGAATGACTAATGAAGTGGCCCATTATTTGAATCAATACGGCATTGGTTTACGCACCATGATTCATCTGGGCTCAGACAAAATATCCGGTGCCAACGTTGGTGAGGCAATCAACGCCCTTAGCCAGGATAAGCAAACCAAAATTATTGTAGTATTTGAAGAAATAGTTAATAATGATTTAAGTGATTTAGCGGAGTTTTTTAGCAAGCAAAAGCTAAATAAACCGGTGATTATTTCTTTAACCGGTATTTCTCGAAATATTATGCCGGAAGGAGTTTCTTTTGGGCATGTTGATGCCTTGCTGAAAGGGGATAGCAATTTATTAAATAAAAATATTGGAAGAATAAAATCAGCCGGCGTTGTAACGGTTGATTCATATGAAGATTTTGTCCCGGCGATTAAAAACTTATCAACTTACTAACTTACTAACTTACCAACTAAATATGGAATTCAAAACTAAAATTTCAACCGTTAAAGCTGGCAGAACCATTGTTCGCGGCAAAAATCTGGCTGACTTGGCAGTTGATCAAAGCTTTGTCAAAAATATCTATTTTATCCTAACCGGCAAAGAAGCAACTGATAATATAGAGAAGATGCTAAATATTATTTTTTCACTTTCAATTGATCACGGATTCGGCGCGGTTTCAACACTAGCTTTGCGAATTGCTACCTCGGCCAAGGTTAGTCTTCAACAGTCCTTGATTGCCGCTCTTTCAGCCATGGGTCATGCCCATGGCGGGGCCTGCGAAGATGCGGCAGTCTGGTATGAAAAAAATATTTTTCAAGGCATTGGCGCCGAGCAAGCAGTCAAGCAGGCCTTGGCCAACAAAGAAAAGATTCCAGGCTATGGCCACTCAATTATGCAGAATGATGAACGGATCAAAATCCTGATGGATCACGCCAAAAAATTAAAATTACATGGTAAAAGTTGCCAATTTGCGGAAGAGATTGAACAAGAAATAATTAAGCAAAAAGGCAAAAAAATTCCTCTAAATATTGACGGCGGTATTGCTGCCGTTGTTCTTGACTTGGGGCTACCCTGTCATATCACCACTGGGCTATTCATCATCGGCCGGCTGCCAGGTCTTTTAGCTCATATTAAAGAAGAAATTGAACAGGACAACCGGTTAAGGCGGTTAAAAGAAGAAGAAATTGATTATTTGGGTTAGTATTGACTTTTTTAGATAAAGTGCTATGATCAAGGGTTGGTCTTTGACTTTACCGTAGTTTGAATTCAGAAAATCTAGGACGATCTAGAAGGAGACCGAAAATGGCGAGAATTGTCTTGGTCGGCAATATGAAAGCAACCGAAAATGCCTTTGTTCCCTTGAGCCATGAGTTGGCAAGAAGAGGCCATAGTGTGGTCACCCACCTGTATTCCCGCGACGCCGGAACGATTGTGAGAGAATGCGAGAAAGCTGATCTGGTTTGTACCGGCATGGCCTCGTCAGATGAATTGGCTTTTCCTGAACTATTGGCCTGTGGTTGCGGCATTTGCGCAAGGTTGCCGGTTGCTTTGTACGCCGATTTGCCTGGAAGCTGGAGGCGGCCGCACTTCCAGTCATTGATGCCAATGGTAAACTGCCTGTTTGTCACCAATGAGCTGACAGCAATGGCAGTGAGGGGAAAATACGGTTCATTATTGCATATTGTTGCAAGCGGAAATCCGGAGTTTGAGGGTTTTTTTTCGCCAAAATTCACCCGCGAAGAAGTCCGTAGTCGACTTGGGATTGGCGATGAATCTCTCATTTTTGCCCCCGGTGGCAAGTCAGTTGGAGTCAATACGATTCATTGGCAAGCCGCAATTGAGGCCGCGATACGTTTAGGCCGAAAGATCCAAGTTGTCTTGGGGCTTCATCCTCGGGATCCTGAAGGCAAAGATGGCTATTCCGCTTTAGAATCTCTTGCCCAGAATTCAGGGGTGCAAGTCCGGTTTTTGCAAGGTCTTAGCTCTTCAGAGCTGTTGCCAGGTATTGATCTGATGGTTAGTTCTGCCTCTACTTTGGATTATGAGGCGGCGTGCCTGCGTATTCCGGTGATTACCTTTTTCAGTAAGGAAGCTCTTGAGCGACGCAAAAAGGATACCGGCGAGACAAGCTGGGAGCCTTGCGAATCAGGGATTAGTCACGAGATTAAAGACAGTCCGCCTGAAGTGCTGGCCAACGCAATGAAGGAGCTTCTGGAAAATCCAGAGACAATGCAAAAACTGCAGGAGGAAGTTTATCCTAAGCCGCCAGCTAAAGGAGCAGCGGTCAGGATTATGGCCGAATATTTGGCCAAGCTAGGAGCAGGAGCATAACTCCAAAAAATAACGACCGTCGAACGAGCAGAGGCTTGTCCGACGGTTTTTTCTTACTATCTTATTTACTAACTTGCTATCTTACCAACTTATTTATCTTAAGCGGCGTCAAGAGACTAACTTGCTTCATTGCCCCTTAACGCTTAAAACGGTCTTAATGGTTTTGAGTAAAATGCTTAAGTCCAAAGCCAAAGACCGGTTCTTGATATAAAACAGATCATATTGGAGTTTTTCCAGGCTTTCCTCTTTGGAGCCGCCGTAAGCCGGACCCATCACTTGGGCCCAGCCGGTTAAGCCCGGTTTAATTAGCAGCCGTTCTTTGTAAAAAGGGATTTCATTTTGCAGTTGTTCAATAAATTCCGGGCGTTCCGGCCGCGGGCCGATTAAACTCATTTCGCCGCGCCAGACATTAATAAGTTGAGGGATTTCATCCAGGCGAGTTTTTCTTAAAAATCTGCCCGATTTAGTGACGCGCTGGTCGTTTTTTGCCGCCCACTGCGGACCGTTAGTCTCGGCATTAACGACCATAGTTCTGAATTTGATTGCTTTGAAAGCCTTGCCCTCTTTGCCGGTTCTTTGCTGGGTAAAAAATATCGGTCCCTGGCTATCAAATTTAATGATCAAAGCAATCAAAGGGATTAAGGGCAGTGAAACGATCAGAAAAACCAGGGAGAAAATAAGGTCAAAAATTCTTTTCAGGCTTTCGTAAAGTTTTTTCCGGCTTTCAGTTAGGTTTTCTAAAAACCAAATCTGTTCAATGGTGGTGACCGGAATTTTACCGGTGATTTTTTCGTAAAAAGTGGCAATGTCAAAAAAACGGATTTTTAAGGGCAGGCAGGCAAACAAACTTTTTGATAAGGCCGGATTTTCCCGCGGGTGAATGGTGGAAACTATGGTATTAATTTTTTTTTCCAAACAGATATTTTTTAAATCTTCAAAATTATTATAGATTGTGACTGCTTTTAGACTTTCAGGAATATCGGTTGTGCCGGCTAAAGCGGCCACGGCCCGAAGCTGAAGACCGAGTTGGGGCTTTTGCTTGATTTCCTCGGCAATTTCTTTAACCAGTTGATTAAAACCGACAACCAAAAGGCCGTTAGCGATTTTTGCCGATTTGGTTAAAGTGATAAAAGCCAAATGCCAAAAATAAATTAGTAAAGTAGTAATTCCCGCATCAATTAAAAGGACCCTTTGCGGCCGAATACTGAAGAACCGGTTTTGTCCCAAGTAAAAGAAAATGATTGCCAAAACACCGCCAATAGCCATACTTCTTAGTAATCGAGCAACCAGGCTGGCTTTACCTTGGGTATAATTTAGTTCATAGAGGTTGTCAACGTAAAAGATTATCAGCCAAATAATGAAGACGGCAGTAAAAGGCCAGAAGTGTTTTAGCCAGAGAGTATTGGTGGCAGTTTGATAACGGATAATTAAGGTCAACCAAAGCGAAAAATAAAGGATGGCGATATCCCCGAAGAGTAATAGATATTTTTTTGTCCCTAAAATTAAATCTTTACCCATTTTCTAGTTGAATTATAGGATAATTATTGGCGTTAGTCAACTTGCCGCCTTGCCTAATAAGGTAGTTTTTGGTAGAATTAAATTAATTTGTTAGTAACTTTTGTAGCTAATTAAGTGATATATGACCTTCGCTAAAGAAGATATTAGCCAGTGGTTGATCCGCCTGATTAAAGTTGGCGTTTTTTTAATTTTGTTTTTGCCGCTGGTAATGAACAGCCATTTTTTCTTCCCTTTTATTGTGGTTAAAAATGTGTTTTTTCGCATTATTGTTGAAGTTATTTTTGTTGCTTATTTAATCTTAGCCCAGGTTGATTCTCGCTATCGGCCTCATTTTGATAAAATTAGTTTAGCCCTACTGACTTTTTTTGGCGTCTCAATAATTTCGGCTTTGGTCGGTATCGGTCTTAACACCAGTGTCTGGGGAAATTACGAAAGGATGAGCGGGCTTTTTCATTTTTTTCATTTGGTTTTATATTTTTTTGTTTTAGCCAATGTCTTTAAAACGAGAAAAGACTGGCATTCATTTTTTACCTTTTCTATTTTTGCCAGCCTGTTGATGAGCTTTTTGGCCCTGGCCCAGTGGTTAGAAATTCCATTTTTATTAAGATCGTCAGGCGGCCGCCGTTTGTCCGGGACCCTGGGCAACGCCACTTTTTTTGCCGCTTATCTGATTTTTAACCTCTTTTTCGTTTTGTATTTTTGGGCCAAAGAGAAAAGATTTGATTTAAAGTTATTTTTATACAGTTTTTTAACTTTTGACGGCTTTCTGATTGTCAGCGCTGCTTTAAGTAAGCTGGCGCCAACGGCTGATTGGGGCGTTTTGAATTTGTTTAAAGTGCCGCTTTTGATCGAGGCTTTTAAATACCCGAATTTACTTTTGCCTTTCTTGATTTTTCAAGTTTTGATTGCGGTCGCCTGGTTTTTAAAGACCAGAAAATACACGGTTCAAATTTTGTTGTCAGTGGTTTTTCTTTTTGAATTTTTTATATTTTTCAACACTCAAACCCGGGGCGCAGTCATTGGTTTTTTTGCTGGTTTAGCCTTTTTAGCTTTTGTCAGTTTATTTGGCCGGATTAACATTAAAATTAGGGCCCTAAGTCTAGGGATTTTAATTTTTATCGTTATTTCGCCCCTGATCTTGGTGGCGGCTAAAAATACGCCGTTAATCCAGAAAATTGGCACTTTAAACCGCTTAGCCACGATTTCTCTGACCAATATCACCACCGAATCGCGCTTAGTGACCTGGCTGGCCAGCTGGCAGGGCTGGAAAGAAACACCGAAGTCATTTTTAATCGGTTACGGCCCGGAAAATTATTACTACGCTTTCAACAAATATTTCCCGCCCCAGATTTATAAGGACAGCGGCTCGCAAATTTGGTTTGACCGGGCGCATAATATCATCTTTGACCTCGGAGTGACCACCGGCTTTATTGGCCTAATTAGTTATTTTAGCATTTTTGGCTTTGCGGTTTTGGTCTTATTCAAAAGTTATCAAAAGACCAAGGTGATCAGTTCCAGCTGGCTTTTAGTCGCTTTGTTAGTAGCTTATGTAATTCAAAATCTTTTTGTTTTTGATACTTTAAACAGCGAAATTTTATTTTATCTGTTTTTGGCTTTTGTTGTCTTTTTAGCCGCCGACCAGAAAGCCAAAGATTCAGCGGCGGTTAAAGATTTGCCAGCCGAAGCCGGCGGGTCATCAACCGCCAAAGTTAATTATATTTACGTTGCGATTTTGCTGGTGGTTTTAGTTTTTAGCGTTTTTGGCATTAACATTAAGACTCTTAAAGCTAATAATTATATCTATCAAGCTCTAGTGGCGAAAAATACGCCCACTAGCTCTGGCCAAGAATCAGTTGAACTTTTCCGTCAGGCAATTAGTCAAGCCGTGTCCGGCAAATTTGAGGCGCGCCAGCAACTGGCTAATTTTGTCACCGGTCTGACTAACAGAAAGAATGTCTCGGCCGAGCAACTAAAAGCCAACATCAATTACGCTGCCGAAGAATTGGCCAAAAGCGTGGCCGAAGAACCGAAAAATATTCGCCATTATATATTTCTCTCCACTTTTTATAATGCCACGACTCGCCACGACCTCACCAATCCGCAAAAAGTCGTTGATTTGCTTGAGCCGGCTATTTCTTTAAGTCCGACTCGGTCTCATATTTATTATGAAATTGCCCAAGCCTATGTTTTTATGGGAAATTTTGACCGGGCCAGAGAGTATTTTGAAAGGGGTATCAGTTTAGCGCCGCGGGTTTTTGAGGATCGCTGGGCTTTATTGGGAGTTTACATCCTTTTTAACCGTCCCGATTTAGCCGATGAACAATTGGAGTTGATGCAAAAGCAATTTGAGTGGACGCCAAAAGCCGATGATTACAAAAAACTGGTTGATTTTTACGGCCGGGTCAAGAATTACAATCGCTCGATTGAATTTCAAAATAAAGTGATTGAGCTGGAGCAAACCGCAGCCAACTATGCTCAGCTGGCGGCTTTATATGCTAAGATTGGTGAAAACCAAAAAGCTCGGGAGGCAACCAGCCAGGCAGTCAAACTTGACCCTAATTTTGCCGATGAAGCCGAACTATTTTTAGAAAAACTTAATGCCGGTGAATTGTTAGAACAATGAAAGTAAGCGGATTATTTATTTTAACCTTGAGATCATTGATCCTAGTTTTTATCGGAGTAGGATTATTTTTTTATTCTTCAGTTACTGGCAGCCAAGAGTCAACTTCAGATTTTAAAGCCGGTGAATTTTTGGTTAAGTTCAAGGGCGATGAGCAAATTTATAAATTTCAAACCTCAGTTGACCAGGATATATTTTCAATCATCAAGAATTACCAAAACCAGTCGGAAATTGAATACCTTGAGCCTAACTATTTAGTCCAGGCCACGGCTTTTCCCAATGATCCTGATTATCCATTGCAGGGGTATTTAAATGCGATTAACATTAAAAATGCTTGGTCGAAAGATTTATTAATCCGCGAGCAAGAAAAAATCAGTCGTCAATCAATTATTGCCATTTTAGATACCGGCGTTGATTTGGATCACCCGGATTTGAAAGATAAAATTTGGCTTAATACCGATGAAACCGCCACCAACAACAGTGACAATGACCGTAACGGCTATGCCAGTGACGTTAAGGGTTGGGACTTTGTTGACGGTGATGCTGATCCGAATCCTTCTTTTGCTTTGGGTTATGACGAGAATGCCGTCAAGCACGGCACCATCGTTGCCGGTATTGCCGCGGCCGCCAGCCATAACCAGCAAGGTATCACCGGCGTTAGCTGGTTTAGCCAGATTATGCCTTTGCGGGTTTTGGACAGCACTGGCAGCGGTGATGTTTTTTCGGTCATTCAGGCGATTAACTATGCCATTAGTAACGGGGCCGATGTGATTAATATGAGTTTTGTCGGCAGCGGCTTTAGCCAAAGCTTATTTAATACCATCAGCCGGGCCTTTCTACAGGACATTTTGATCGTGGCGGCAGCCGGCAATACTGACCCAGGAGTTAACGGCGTTGACCTTGATTTGAGCAGATCTTACCCGGTTTGCTATGACGGCGCTGACAATATGGTGATTGGCGTTGCTTCAGTCGGTCAGAATTTAGCCAAATCAAATTTTTCCAATTACGGCAGCTGTATTGATTTAGCCGCTCCCGGCGAAAGTTTTTATTCCACCCAGGCTTATCAGCAAAATGTCAGCGGCTTCACCAAATTTTATGATGGTTATTGGTCAGGCACTTCTTTGTCCAGTCCTTTAGTCAGCGGCACCTTGGCCATGATTAAGGCTTTGCGGCCGAGCTTGACTGCCAGTGAAATTCGGGATATTGTTCTGGAAAATGCTAAAGATATTGACAGTTCTAACCCTAATTATCGGGGGAAATTAGGCGCTGGCTTATTGGACGCCGGTAAGGCCCTAGAGGCGGCTTTAACTCACCGTTTGGCCGGCAGTCGCGGTAAGGAAAATAATTTGGTTATTGCGGGTTTAGGCCTTGGTTCTTTTCCTCAGCTTAAAATTTTAAAAACTGACGGTTCAGTTTTCAAGGCTTTTTATCCTTACAGCCCTCTTTTTAACGGGCCAATCAATGTGGCGGCCGGCGATGTTAATGGCGATGGTCAAGAGGAGGTGATTACCGGCGCTGGTGAAGGCGGTGGTCCCCATCTGCGGATTTTTAACATTGAGGGTCAACTGATATCGCATTTTTTTGCTTTTGACAAGAATTTTCGCGGCGGGGTCAATGTGGCCGTTGCCGATGTTACTGGCGATGGCGTAGATGAGATTATTACCGGTTTAGGCAAGGGGAGTCAGCCGGAAGTCAAAATTTTTGATTATCAGGGCAATTTAATCCGTCAATTTTTAGCTTATGATGCCGCCTTTTTAGGTGGCGTCAAGGTGGCCCTTGGCGATATTGATCAGGACGGCAAGGCCGATATTGTCACCGGCGCTGGCGCCGGTGGCGGGCCGCAGGTTAGAGTTTTTGATGCTCAGGGTAAATTGGTTTCCCAGTTTTTTGCCTATAATCAGAATTTTAAAGGCGGGGTTAATGTCGCTGTTGGCGATGTTCTTGGCGATCAAGCGCCTGAAATTATCGCCAGTATTGAAAAAAATTCATTGCCCACAGTTCGGGTTTTTAACTACCGGGGCGTTCAGCTTGCCAATTTTTTTGCCTATGACCCCAGTTTTCTGTATGGGGTTAATCTAGCCGCCGGCGATATTGACAACGACGGCATCGCCGAGATTATTACCGGACCGGGAATCGGCGGCCAGTCGGAGCTTAAAATTTTTGATAGCCAGGGTCGGTTGAAATTTGATATTTTAGCCCATGAAAAAACTTATCAAGGCGGTGTTCGGCCGGCAATGATTAGGTATTAGTAATTTATGGTTATGATTTTTAAAACAACCATGGCTGATTATTTTCGGCAATATCATTTTTTGAAACAATTTGTTAAGTTTTGTATCGTTGGCGGCACCTCGGCATTGATTAATTTTGTCATCTATTATTCCTTCACCCAATTTTTTTCGGTTTGGTATATTTATTCAGCGATTTGGGGGTTTTGTTTTTCGGCGATTTTCAATTTCACGGTCAATAAGTTATGGACCTTCAGGAATAAGGAAAGAGGAAGACAGGTTGTCAATCAGCTGGTTAAATTTTCCGTGGTTATTTTTTCCGGCTTGATTTTCAATACGGCAATTATTTACGGTTTAACCGAGTTGGTCGGTATTCATTGGCTGCTTTCCTGGGTTTTTGCCACTGGCTTGGTGACTTTTTGGAATTTTAGTTTTAATCGTTTTTGGACTTTTAGGCATCACCAGCCGCCGGCCGAGTTGCCCCCGGAGTAATTTTGGCTTATAATATAAATACCGGTAGTGCTAATTAATTTAGTTTTTAATAGTATTTTATCTTTGAAGTTTAATCAAAGATCATCCTGCTGCGCCGATAAGCGCAGATTGTAACGCGGATTAAGCGGATAGTTATGCAAAATAATCAGCACTATTGGTAATATAATAAATGAGTTTTATTTTAATTTGATATTGATAATATGGCCACTAAAGCAATTTTTGAAAAGAAAAACATTTTGGTGACCGGCGGCGCCGGGTTTATTGGTTCTCATCTTTGCGACGAATTGGTCAAGAAAAATAAAGTTATTTGCATTGATAATTTTATTTCCGGCGATGAGGTTAATATTGACCATCTGTTGCAGGATCCGGACTTTCAATTTATCAGGCATGATGTTAATGAGCTAATTGAGCTGGAGAGCTTGAAAGAACTGGAGAAGTTTCAAGTCAAATTTCAAGGCATTCAGGAAATTTATCATTTGGCTTGCCCAACCTCGCCCAAGGATTTTGAAAAGACGCGGGCGGAAACGGTTTTGACCAATTCGGTTGGCACCAGAAATGTTTTAGATTTGGCGGTTAAATATAAAGCCAAGTTTTTGTTAGCCTCTTCTTCGGTGGTTTACGGCCCGCGGGATCCTGAAAATAAATATTTTAAGGAAGATTATCTCGGGCTGGTTGATCAGCTAAGCCCCCGAGCCTGCTATGATGAAGGCAAGAGATTCGCCGAAACCTTAGCCAGCACTTATCGGCAAGTTTATAATCTTGACACCAAAATCGCCAGAATTTTTCGGACTTATGGTCCAAGAATGAAACTTAAAACCGGCCAGATGCTGCCCGATTTTGTTTATGACGCCTTGGACAATAGAGATTTGACAATTTATGGTGATGAGAGTTTTTCCTCCTCTTTTTGCCATGTTTCTGATGTGATCCAGGGATTAATCAAGCTGATGAAAAGCGGTGAAGCCGGCCCGATTAATTTGGGCAGTGATTTGGAATATAAAATTGTTGATGTCGCTAAAAAGGTGATTGAACTAACCGATTCAAAATCAAAGATCATCTTTAAAAAGCCGTTACTTTTTATGAGCCCCTTGGGGTTACCGGACATTACTTTAGCCAAGGACAGGCTCGGCTGGTTTCCGGTGATTTTGCTGGAAGAGGGAATTAAGGGAGCAATTGATTATTTCCGAGCTTTTAAAGCGATTCTCCGGCCAACCAGCAGATTAAAAAAATAATTTTTATGAAGGTTAGCGCGGTTATTCCGGCCTATAATGAAGCAAAAACCATTGCTCCGGTGGTCGGAGAAGTTAAAGGAAAAGTTAATCAAGTAATTGTGGTGGATGACGGTTCAACCGATCAAACCGGGCATTTGGCTCAAGCGGCCGGAGCCGAAGTAATAACTCATTTTTTAAACCGAGGCCAGGGTGCAGCGTTGCAAACTGGTATTAATTTTGCCTTAAATTCCGGCGCCGACCTCATCGTTACTTTTGATGCCGACGGTCAACATGATGCCCAGGATATTTCCCGAATAACTGAACCATTGTTATTGGGTCAAGTGGATGTTGTACTTGGTTCAAGATTTTTAAACCTACAACCTAAAACCTACAACCTAAAACCTAATAATATTCCTTGGTTTAGGGTTTTAGTGTTAAAAACAGCAACTTTTTTTACCCGTCTTTACACCGGTTTAAAAATAACCGATACTCACAACGGCTTACGGGCTTTTTCTCGGCTGGCGGTCCAAAAGATTGAAATTAAACATGACGGTATGGCCCATGCCTCGGAAATTATTGAACAGATTAAAAAACATCAGCTAAAATTCAAAGAAGTCCCCGTGAACATCAACTATACTGCTTATTCTTTGGAAAAAGGACAAAAGCTAACAAATTCTTTTCGGATTATTTGGGATTTAATTATTGGTAAAATTAGCAGTAAATAAAGACCATGAGCTTTATCAAAATAATTATCATTGCTTTTATCCTTTTTATCCTCTGGCGGACTTTTATTCGCTTTCGTCGGCGTGACATTACCGGTCGCGAATTTGGCATTTGGGCCATTTTTTGGCTGATGGTGGCAATAGCGGCTTTAATTCCTCAACAAACAGATGTTGTTGCCCGGTCTTTGGGGGTGGAACGTGGAGCCGATCTTTTGGTTTATATTTCAATCATTGTTTTGTTTTTTATTATTTTCAGAATTATTGTCAAGCTGGAAAAGATTGATAAGGATGTCACGGCGGTGGTGCGCGATAAGGCACTAAATGATAAAAAAAAGAATTAGGAATTATGAATTACGAATTAGGGTGCTTGATTTCACTCATGATTCATAATTCATGATTCCAATGGATAAAAAGGTCTTGATCATCATCGTCACCTACAACGCCGCCGAATATATCGGCGCGTGTTTGTCTTCGCTGGCCAAAATTAATTATCCCCGCGACCGCTTTGATATTTTGGTGGTTGACAATGCCTCAACTGACAGAACCACAGATGCGATTAAAGATTTTGTCGAAATCAAACTGTTGGTTAACGGTAAAAACGTGGGTTTTGCTGCGGGCAACAACATCGGCTTAAAATACGCCGTTGACAATGGTTTTGATTATGTTTACTTATTGAATCAGGATACCGAAGTTGATCCCGAATTTCTAGCGAAGGCAGTTGAGTTGGCCCGGATTGATGAAAAAATCGCGGCGGTCCAGTCAAAACTGCTATTGTTTGACACCAAAAAAATTAATAGCATCGGCAATGAAATTCATTATTTGGGTTTTGCTTTTGCCGGTGGTTATCAATTGTCCGATCGCCAAATGTCAGCACGAGAAATCACTTATGCTTCGGGCGCGGCCTGCTTACTAAGAATTTTTGCCTTAAAAAAAATCGGCTTATTTAACGCGGATTTTTTTATGTATCACGAAGATGCTGACCTTGGCTGGCGGCTTTGGCTTTCGGGTTGGAAAGTAATGCTGGCGCCCGAGTCGGTTGTCTATCACAAATATGAGTTTAGCCGCTCCATTAAAAAATACTATTATATGGAGCGCAATCGCTTTTTGGTAATTTTACAGAATTATAAATTGGCTACGATTTTATTAATCGCGCCGGCCGGTATTTTAATGGATTTAGCGACGTTATTTTATTCTTTTTTCTCGGGTTGGTGGCTGGAGAAATTGAAAGTCTATGTTTATTTCTTGAGTTGGAAAAATTGGGCAAAAATAATAAAAGCCAGACGAAAAGTCCAGCGCCTTAGGGTGGTGGGTGACAGGGAAGTGGTCAAGCGCTTTGTCGGTAAAATTGAATTTCAGGATGTTGCCAATCCCTTATTGAAATATATTGCCAATCCCTTGTTTAATCTTTATTGGCAGATAGTAAAAAAATTGATTTGGTGGTAATAAAATTAATGGCTACCCGGCTTTAGCTAGCTATCAAGGCCTACTAAAGTTGGGTCACCTTATTTTTTATAAAATCAACCCACTTTAGTGGGTTTTGCTTAAATTGCTAGCCACGGGTTTAAACCCGTGGCTTAGAAATAACAAAGCCGGCTAAAGCCGGCTGTTTCAAATTCCAATAACTAGCCCTCTTTCTATTTCGTCATTCTATTTTGTCACTTCCTTGACCCAATTCTCATAATCGATACCAGCTTCCACTTCCATTTTTTCAATGCAAGGCACTTTGTAGCTGTGCATTTTTTTTATTTCCGCTTTCACTTTATTCCAGTTTTTCTTTGGCGTTTTGAGAATAGAAACAACTTCATTGTTATTAACAATTTTGCCCTGCCACCAATAAGCGGATTTAATCGGAAAAAAGTTAGCGCAGGCGATAAGACGTTTTTTTAACAAATGATTGACAATTTTTTTGGCCTCAGCTAAATTTTTATAAGTCACGTAAATGGTAATGAATTTCATATTATTCAGGAATCAGGTCACAATAATAAAAACGCTTGTTTCTTAAAACTATTTTTCCCTTTTTAAATAACACTTTGTTTTTAAAAATTGGTCCGTCATAGACAAAACTGTGAAATTCACCGTTTTCGCCGCCGGGGTCAACGCCCATTGGTAAATCATTTAAAAATTTCTTATCAAATTTTCGGCCGGCAAAATTTTTGTCCAAAGATTTTGTATCAACGCAAGTGACTATTGCTTTGAATCCTTGTTTGATAAATTGGTTGGCTAATCGCTTGGTACTTTTTTGCCAAAGAGGGAAAATCGCTTTCAGGCCAACCTCGGCTAATTTTTTTTCACGATACTTTCTAACATCTTCCAGAAAAATATCGCCGAAAGCGACTTTTTTAATTCCGGCCTTAGAATATTTTCTTAAGATTTTTTTCATTGCCCGCTCATACTGGCCGTTACTCCCATTTTTAGTAATTTCAATGATTTCTAAGGGTAGGCCCAACGACTCAGCCTGTGTCTGCAATAAATTTTTTCTCACTCCGTGCATGCTTATCCGGTTGTAGTCTTTAGTCACCGTTGTCAAAAGTGAAGCGATTTGATATTTGTTTTCTTTTTTAATTTTGGCCAAAGCCAAAGCGCTGTCTTTGCCGCCGCTCCAAGAGAAGATAATTTTTTCCGCCATAATTATTGATTATTTTGGAATGCCTTTACTCTTTCTTGCCAGCCGGGGCAGGTAGAATCCATCTCGGTAAAAATCGCAGTTTTGACATTATTGTCATTTTCATACTGAACGTTTAATTCCTGGGCTCTTTCCATAGTAAAACCGTGCTTTTGGGCCAGGGTAGGGAAGTTAGCGATAATGTTGACCACGTCGCCGCCTTGGGTGACATTTGACGTCTGGCAGGCGAATTCAGCGCTTAAATTGATATAGCGATCGTCTTCGGTCAAATTTTCATTTTGACTGGCATTATTGTTTTGGTTGTTTTGGGTCGGCGTTGCTTTAATGCAGGCAGCTAATGTTATCATTAATACCGTTAATGAAAGGATTGTTGTGATTTTTTTCATAGTTTTTAAGTCCACCCCCACCCTACCTCCTACTCCTGTTGGGAGGGTGAGGGTTTTAATTTAAGAATAAACTTATATTTTTTATATTGTAATTAATTTATCAATCCTTTTGGCTAATTCAAAATCTTTTTTAGTCACCTTGTCTTGATCATGAGTAGACAAAGTTATTTTGACATTTTTGTAGCCGTGGATGAGAATGTCGGGATGGTGGTTTAAGGCCTCTGCCTCTTTGGCAATTTTATTAACAAAGTCAATGGCGGAAACAAAGTCCTTAAACTCAAAGTTTTTGGTTAGGGTGTTTTTTTCTTGAGTCCAATTCATATTTTGTTTTATTATGGTTTAGTTATTTTATCTTATCATATTAATTGATTTTTCGTCTAAATTTGCTAAAATTACTATGATTTATGAGACTTGCCATCATCACCCCAACTTTTCCGCCTTATAGCGGCGGTATTGGCAAAGTGGCGGCCGCCAATGCCCAGGAATTGGTCAATTTAGGCTATGAGGTAGCGGTTTTTACTCCTGACTACGGCCAGCCGGCTCAAGAGCTGCCAAGGGCCAAAATTGAGCGTTTAAAGCCCTTTTTAAAATACGGCAATGCCGCTTTACTGCCCGGTTTGAGCCGTCAGCTTAAAGGTTTTGACATTATTCATTTGCACTATCCTTTTTTCGGCGCCGCCGAGATTATTTGGCTTTTCCACTCACAACTAAAAACTCAAGACTCAAAACTAATAATACACTACCACATGGATGTTGTAGGCAAAGGCCTCTGGCGTTTGATTTTTGGGTTGCACCGGTTTTTAATCCTGCCGCAAATTATCAAAATGGCAGATAAGGTGATTGTCACTTCCGTTGATTATGCGCAAAATTCTTTTTTGGCAAAAGCAATGAGCCAGGACCGAAGTCGCTTCATTGCCGTTGCCAACGGTGTTGATGTTAATTTTTTTTCGCCGGCGGCTCAAGATATCAGTTTGATGAAAAGTCAGGGCATTGACCCGGCCGCTAAAATAGTTTTATTTGTCGGCGGTTTGGATAAAGCCCACTATTTTAAGGGAGTTGAGTATCTGATTGAGGCAATGAGTCGGCTGACGCAAGCTACCTCTGGCTGGAACTTGGTGATTGTCGGCGAAGGCGAATTAAAAAGCCGCTATCAGGCTTTAGCGGCAAGGCTAAAAATTGAAAGCCGCGCCAAGTTTGTCGGCTATGTTGCTGAAAAAGATTTACCCAAGTATTATAATTTGGCCGATGTCGTGGTCTTGCCTTCAATTGACAAGTCAGAGGCCTTTGGTTTGGTTTTGGTTGAGGCGATGGCCTGCGCCAAGCCGGTTATTGCTTCCAACCTACCGGGTGTCAGGAGCGTGGTGGCGGAAAAAGTTGACGGTTTATTGGTTGAACCGAGAAATATTGATGAGCTGGCCAATAAAATTAATTATTTGTTGCTTAATCCCGAGCTTGGTGTTAAATATGGAAAAGCCGGTCGAGTCAAGGTTGAAGCCCAGTATAGTTGGCAGATAATTGGTATGCAGCTTGATCAGCTTTATCAAAGCTTAAAATAATAATTTACAATTTTCAATCCCGCACCTTTCTTAATCCCAATTATCCTGCGTGGTAAAATATTTGAAGAGAGATAAAACAAATCATCTATTTGAGATATTAGATTTGAGGAAAGGTGCGGGATTGAGAATTAGAAATTGAAAATTGATTTATGAAGAAGTATTACGCCATTGCCTTAAACTGGCTCGCCGTCCTGCTCTGGTTGGGCGTCATTTATTATTTTTCCAGCCAGCCCAATTTGAAATCAGAATTGGAACCAATTTGGGATTTGATTTTTCGAAAAATTGCCCACCTGGCTGAATTTTTTGTCCTGGCTTATTTGTTTTTTCGCGCCCTGTCTTCTAACGGTTTGAAGGGAAAAAACCTGTTACTTATCTCTTTTTTCTTATCTCTTACTTTTGCTGTTCTTGATGAATGGCATCAAAGCCAGGTTGCCGGCCGGTTGGCGAGCCCAGTTGACGTTTTAGTGGATAGTGTTGGTATTTTATTTTTTGTAGCTTTGCAGCTGAAAGTAAAATTTAGCAAATAAACGTTTTATTATAAAAAAAGTCGATTTTAGGGTCGGTTTTTTTTTGCTAATTTTAGATAAAATATGTGAATTACAATTGACAATTCTAAAAAAATATGCTATTATTATACATTGATCTTTCAATTGGGTTTAGTCCGTAGTAATGAAAAGTATGCTAGTTTTAGCGTCTTTTTCGTTGCTACGGATTGGCCGTGGTAATCAACTGCCCGCAACGGGTAAGGAGAATGATTATGGCTACAACAGCTATGGTCAAAGAGAGCAGGATGTCGGATTGGTTTGGCTGGTGGGGTAGTAATGGCATCAGATTCTGCCAAAAAGGACATCGAGTCCATGCTGGCGATCTGGTGAGTTTCCCAGCCGATCGTTGCCCCCACTGTGGGTCAACGAAATTCGCCCATCTCTTGGGTGAGACAGGAGACGAAAGTATTCCCGTACCCATCAAACCAATCAGGACCAACAGGAAGTGGCAGCCGGTGGAGGCATATGACAAAGACGGAAACCGGCTGGTAGGAGTTCGCCAGCGGGTGAAAATCCCCGTGTTTGATGTCTCGGCCATCCCAGCCGATTCGTGGGAGTAGAACCCACTCGACCCCTGACTTGCGTTTCGCAAAGACTCGCTTGTTTAGGGGTCTTTGCTTTTTAAAGCGCCGAATTTAGGGTCGGTTTTTTAGCTTATAAATGAAAGTCTCCTGATACCTTATCCGGTTTTTCCACTTTGTTTATTTTAGTATTTTAGAAACCGGTACGTCCTCAAGATACAACTCCAAAGCTTCGGCTAAACTATTTAAAGCCTCTTTTTTTGTGTCACCAAAACTGGAAACAGCGGTATTTAAATTCCAAGCAACGTAGTATTTGCCTTCTTTCCAAATTACATTTTTTAAGTTGATTTTACGCATATACATATGTTAGCATTTTAGCAGAAGTAAGTTAAATTTTTTAGTGAGCGAGTCAGATAGCCCGTGTTAGATGATGTGCCACGGAGACAACCGCGAAAGCAAAATAAAATGTTCGTAAGCGACTGCGCCTGCCCGACGAGGCCATCAGGCGTAGTCGGGAGCCTTATAAAACGTGTTAGTTGCTGAGCGCAAACATACTTATGACAGTTTGTTTGACCTCGCCCATTTTTTTGGTAATTTTTTAGCCCCGCACTCTTTTAATGCTCGATATAGTTTAGGGCGAATCACATCATCAAATACACTTGAACAATTTGGGCACAAGCTTAGCAGATTCCAGTCTTTCTCTGGGCCTTCGTCAATAATATGTGAAGCAAAGCGTGATGCTGACTGCCAACCACACCATTCGCAAGGTTTGCTTTTTATTTTTTTGGCAAGTTTACGATTTCGAAGTGGCATAAGTTTAAAAAGTGTAAGTGTTTGTGCTTGGCAGCTAACGTTACCGAGCTAGCCGAAATATTTTATTTCTGTTGTGGTAAAATCGCGCGGCTTGGGTCGCCGAAGCGTCAGCGTAGGCGACAGCGCTATCACATAAGTGAAAACGAAATTTGCCTGCCTGCCGAAGCGTAAGCGTAGGCAGGGGTGAGCGCGCTAAATAAAATTATTTTTTAAATTTCAGGTAAGGCAGAAATTTATCTATTATTTTTTGGTGCTGATCTTGAAACCATTCTTCCAGTTTTTCTAGCTCTAAGGCTAGTTCTTTTGTTTCGCCAATATGGTTACTTAAATCTCTGTTTATTTGATATATACGTAAAGATTTTTCACGAAAAGTTTTAACATAGTCGACAACATCATCATCAAAAATAAAGACGCTCTCTCCAGTTTTTATTGTAAGTTGGTTACGACCTTTCTCACTTACGTTGCCTTCTCGCCCTATTTCCAGTAAAGCGTCTTTTAACGCTTGATATACCGAGTATCGTTTCTCGTATTTATTAAGTTTGTTAACGTCTTCACTAGTCCGCCATTGTTGATAAGCTATCCATGTCGCGATGATGGCAATAACGGGCGTTAGTAGGGCAGATAAAATGTTGATATAACACATAAATTTAAAAAAATAATTTTATTTAGCAAGCGCGAACCGGCTAGCCCTTGTTAGGTGATGTAGAATTTAAATTTTATGTGTCAATATTTATTTTTATTTTTAAAAAGTTACGAATAAGATTCCTAAAAAGATAAAAAACCCTTTTATAACCCGGAGCCATTGTTTCATTACCTTTCCGTGTTAAGCAAAAAAAGTCGAACATATAATCTCTTAGAGCTTTTCTGACAATTTTTATCTTCTTGTCATCTTCTAAAGTATTGATAGACTCTTTAATGTCGAGCAGGCCGTAGCCATGCCTTTCGTTGACTTTATTAGTGATGTCGATCCGTGCTGCTTCTTTGACTTCTTTTATATATTCAAGAATTGCTTTCTGGATTTTCCTGTTCATAATAAAATTTAAATTCTTTGTCACACAACTAGGTTTAGGCGAACTCAGTTGATTTTTTGGCTAAAATATATTATCATTTAGACATTATTATTCTATTCCTATCATGAAAATTTGTCTAATCCACAGCTTATATTCGCCTTATTCCCGCGGCGGGGCCGAGGTGGTGGTTGAAATTATTGTCAATGAACTTTTGCAGCAGGGGCATGAAGTTGAC
>Ga0209541_10006566_pt1 | contig 19771 bp, 27 predicted proteins | sample RifCSPlowO2_01_FD_184027 | JGI IMG/M metagenome (GOLD analysis project Ga0209541, IMG submission 184027) | Groundwater microbial communities from Rifle, Colorado - Rifle CSP2_plank lowO2_0.1 (SPAdes) (version 2) | ecosystem: Environmental > Aquatic > Deep subsurface > Groundwater | place... | reverse complement strand
AAGGAAATTAAGTTACCTAAACATGTTTTCATTAAAGAGAAGCTATTTGAGGACTTAAAAAATTTATTTGGTAAAGATATTGAAATACTGGTTAATTTGTAAAGTAGATGGTAAGGTAGCTAAGTGGGCGGTGAATCAAATATATTGAGGTTTAAAGCTTTCTTGTCTATGTTTTCTAAGTAATCAACTGCTAAAGATTTCTGTTGTTGCCTCCACCAAGCTATTCTATTAAGTAACTTGCTCTTATCAATATTCCTCATCTTATAATTTTTAACCCTAGCCATTATCTTTTCTCTATTGTCTTTGTTGCTATAATATCTCTTCCTCATGGCTAATACTTTATTTCTATTATTCTTATAGTATTTTCTATTGGATATTCTTGCTTTTCTTATTCTCTTTCTGCTATACTCTCTTATTTTGTCAATATTCTTTTCTCTCCATTTTTTTAGTTTTTCTTTTATATTATCTTTGTTTTTATAATAATAAGCCCTAGCATATCTATTTGTCCTCTCTCTTCTATCTTCATCGGTTAGATTAAGCCTCTTCTTAAATCTGCCTTCAAGCTTGTTTCTCTTGTAGTTAATCTGATACTGCTTTATCTTCTCTGGATGGTTTTTGGCAAATTCCCTATGATAATACATACTAGGATTAATCCTCTTCATATCTTCAAGAAAAATTCTTTTGTTCTGCTCTCTAAAATGCCTGTTGTCTATCTCTTTTTGAAAGAACAATTTTGAGCATTTTGCACACTTGTATTTTCTTCTCTTTTCCAAGAGTACAAGCATATAAGAGCAGTTTGGACAGCGTGGCATAAAGCTAAATAAAACTTTATTATTTATAAAGTCTTATATATTTGAGGCTTTGTTAAATAAGTCCTGATTTTAGCCTACTTTTTTAACAGCTTGATGACTTTTTAAACAGGCTATATTTTATACAAATCTTTACATACTACCATACTACTGTAATATTTATGCCAAGAACAACAACCAGCATCAAAGTTGATGAAGACCTTTGGGCGAGATTCAAAGCTAAATGTGCAATCAAGAAAGTAGATATGTCTGATTTTCTAGAAGAATTGATTGATGAGGCTTTGAAGAAGAAATAAATGACTAACTATTTAACACAAAGTTTTTATACTTTATATTGATAATCTTATTTGACATCCCTTTGGTGGAGTCTTGGGTCTCCAAAATGGAGTTCAGCCGATGAGGCTGCCTTAGGCATCGAAGCTAAAGGGGTAATGTCCTTACTATGAACAACAACTACGTATTTGAAAATGTTCCAGATAATATGGTCTTAGAGATAAAAGACTATCTCAAAAAACAAGGCAATTCCATAAATCAAAAACAACTGCCACAGGGAACTATTGATTGTTTTTCTATAGAAAAGAACGGCGAAAAAATAACTGCAAATCATTACTCTTCTAAAAAGTTTATGCTTCAAGGTAATCCAAATTCAGAATCTTTTCATAATCTATCAAAGGAATTAATTACAAAGTTTAATTTAAATGCGACCACAAAGATGCAGTCAAAAATAGCAGTTATAGATGAACTTAAAATAAATAGGGAAGGATTTATAGGCTGTGATGAGTCTGGTGCTGGTGAATGTTTTGGTTCTATGTTCTTAGGTTGTGCTTATATAAAGAAACAGGAGTTAGCTTATTTAAAGAAATTCTTAGGTAATAAGGATATAAAACGTTTAGATAAATCTCAAGTATATAATATTTTTAATGATTTAGAAGGCAAATTTAGTTACAATATTAAGATAATTTCTTCTAACGAACTAGATGAACATTCAAAAAATGTCCTTTTGGATAAAGGTTATAGAGAATTAATAGAATCTCTACCATATGATTTTTCTAAACAATGTATTATTTTAGATGATTATAATACTGGGATAGATCTCAATACCAAATTAGATGAATTAAGAGAATTGGGTTCTGAAATCATAGTGCAACATAAGGCTGATGAAAACTATGTATGTGCTATGTTGGCTTCTGTTGTGGCAAGAAGAGCTAGATTTAAGCATATGGAAGATTTGAGAAATGATAATATACTAATTGACCCTGAAACTGGAAATAAAGTTTTCTTTGAAAGCGGATCTCCTTCAAATCCAGAAGTTGAAAATTACTTAAAGACTTTTAGAAAATTATATCCTCATAGCGATTTTCCTTCTTTTGTAAGAATGAAATGGAAGAATATTCAAGAATTAGATTTTAAATATGCTAAAAAAAGACCTAGCGACATTTTCACTTGCCCTTCATGTAATGGTAAAACCAATACGTTACGTTTCTATGTCGGAAAACGAGGTGAGCAAAGCCAATTATTTTGCTCTCTTTGCAATCAAGTTATATCCCCGCAAGATTTTCAAGGAATCTTAAAAAAACCAAATATTGTTGTTGATACTTCGGTTATATTAGACAGGGCTATTTCAAAAGATTTAAGCACGAGTTGTTATCTTAGAGGTTCTAAAATACTTTTAATTTCAACCTTGTATGAAGAAGTAGATAGGAAAAGAACTGATTTAAAAAAAGGTGGACAAGCAGAGATAAAATATATAGGTGATTGTTCTACCACAAAGATTATAGAAGCTGAAGATGTTGATTTAGATTTTTATAAGAATGTTACAAATGATAAAAAGTTTCTTTATGTATTGAAAAGAAAAAATGCTATATTATTAACAAAGGATGGAAATATGTCTTCTTTTGCACAAACTGGAGTTTTAGTGTTAGAAATTATTCAGCAAAAGCCTTAAATTATATAATCTCTAGATAAGTATTATTAATGACCTTTATTTAGATAGGTCCTTTTTCAAACAATTCTTCTTTCAGCTCTTTAAAAGACTTCTTTCTTATTTCTTTTATAGCCTTAGATATTTCTGCCAACAATTTTTCATGCTTCTTAGCCAACTTGCTTTTCTTCCATACTGTTTTGCCTTTACTATCCACGAAAAACAAGGGTTTCTTTCCCATCATCCGTTTCTTTGCCATTTTCCACCTCCTGAAGTGCTATATTATCCTTACCAAATCCTCTGGATTTAAATTATAAATTTCATATAGCTCAAGAATTTCTCTGATAATCTGTTTTTTGTTTCTTCCTTTAGCCTGTAATAGAATCATTAAAGTAAAGAATATGTCTTCTAAGTCATGATTGCATGATATTTTGCCTTCTATCCTGCCCATAATCTCGCTCTCAATAAGCTCCATATAGGATGTTCTTTCTAATTCATCTGCCTGAAGAAGGTATACTGCTTTATAAATAAAATAATCAAGTATGCTGTAGAACATATCAGCCCTTTCTAAACCTTCTTCTTGGCTTTTATCAAGCTCAATCATCCTGTCTATTAACTCTAGGTCTTTCATTTTTTCTCCATACTATATATCACTACCGAATGTATAGCTAAACGCTGTTATTAATAAGTAGTTAAATTAGTTTATTTTGCTACTTCTTCACATCACAATGTTGATTACAATCATAACAGCCATAATCAAGACAGCATAATAACTTAGCATAAAATAATCAGGAAAAAATCCTTTTTTGTTCCAGATAAAAGGCAGTAACTGGGCATAAGCGCTTGGATTCTCCCTGGAAAATCTTGATAGCTCTCTTTGCTTCTTGAAGTTAAACATATCATTTAGCTCTATGAGAAAATCAAATCTGTTTTTAGAATAATAATGCTTTAATTCATGCTTTAAAATTTCTTTCTTTAATCTAGGATATCTTTTAAGATTCTTGTTTAATTCAATCCACCTTTCTTTGTTATTGTTGAAAGTATTTGCAATGCCCCATGAAACATACCTGATTTTTGGTTTTTTCATCTTAACCTCTTATATACCTCACTTAATATCAGCCCTAGTATGGTGAATACAGAAATAAGTATTATGTCATATGGTCTTTGATTTTGTGCTATAAAATAACCTATTATTGCTCCAAAAGTTAGATAAGTTAGTCTCTGTGATATTATGTAGTTTTTAATTGATTGTTGTTTGCTCATTTATTCTTCTTCAAGTCTTTTTTAATCAAATCTTCAATATATTCAGAAATCATTAAATCTTTGTCTATGCAGTATTTTTTTACTTCCTTCCATAACTGTGGGTCTATCTTTATGCTGGTTGTTTCCCTTTGCATAAGTATTATAGTATTACTGAATTATATAAACCTTTCCCAATATTCGCTTTATGTAAAAACAGCCTATTTTAAATAGAGTATATATGAGGAGGCATTATTTGTTTGGAAACCTTGAAAGAATATTGCTCCAACTTCATAGCCAAATAGTTTAGCTACCTCAAATCTTATTTTGCCAACATCATCTCTTATATCAACAGTTTTTATTTCCATAATAATTTAATAGGCAGTCTATATTATAAGCTTTGCTAAAGAGGGTTTTGCTAAATAAATAGCTGTTGTTAAAAAGTTAAATTTCCAAAAGGGGGGGGTTAAAAAGGTAAATATATAATATACTTTTTAAGGGACACTAATATTATGAAATTTGGCAAGAGATTTAAAATAGTGAATGCGGAGATAAAGAAATAAATCCTGTGTAAGAAATACCTCTTTTTCTGGACTATTGATACAAAGTCCAAAAATCAAAAGGTTTATATAGTATTATAGTAGTCTATACTACTATGATAGTTGATACAGCATACTGGAAAGAATTAAATATGGATAAATCTAATAATGAATTAGATACTATGGGGATTATAAAAATGCCAGTTTTTAAACTATCACCATCATCATTAAATCTTATTGAAGAATGTCCTAGATGTTTCTGGCTGGATAAGCATAAAGTATGGAAAAGACCATCTGGAATATTTCCTAGCTTGCCTTCTGGCATGGATAAGGTTTTAAAAGAACATTTTGACAATTTTATGAAGAAAGGCATTCTGCCTCCTGAATTAAAGAAAAATGGAATTGATGATAGTTATAAGTTATTTGATGATGTTGAATTACTAGAGGTCTGGAGAAATAACAGAAAAGGTATTAGGTGGGAAGATAATGATAGAAATGTTTTTTATGGTGCTGTGGATAATATCTTAGTTAAAGGGAAGAAATTAATTGTTTTAGATTACAAGACAAGAGGATTTCCCTTAAAGGAAGACACTGCTGAAAAATATCAGAATCAGCTAAATACTTATAATTTTTTATTGAGGAAGAATAATCATGAGACAGAAGATTACGCCTATCTCTTATTTTATTATCCAAATAAAGTTCATGAGAATGGGGATGTAGATTTCCATGCCGAACTAGTTAAAATGAAGATTAATGTCGAAGATGCTGAGAAAATATTCAAAAAAGCCATAAGGTTATTAAATGAGGACTGCCCACAGAAAACTTGTGAGTGGTGTGAGGGAAGATGAAATGAAATGATAACCAGATTGGATTTGTAGCTGGGAGTATTGGGTGGTTTGCTTTTAGGTTTAGGGATAGAAAATGAAAGATTCTGATAAGAAAAATAAAGAATTGTTAGAAGAAATAGAAAAATTAAAAAGGAAAATTAAAATTCTAAAAGAAAAAAAACATTATGGTCTTGTCTGGGAAGAAGAAAAAGAACCTGAAAAAGTAGTCTTAGATTGTCAATATAAAATACCCATTTTAAAAAAATCTAAGCTAAAGGATATTGATTCAAAAGAAGAATTGCCAAGACATATAATGATTGAAGGGGACAATTATCATTCATTATCTATCCTTAATTACACACATATAGGAAGAATTGATTTAATATACATTGATCCCCCATATAATACTGAGTCAAAGGATTTTGTTTATAATGACAAATATATAGACAAAGAAGATAATTATAGACATAGTAAATGGCTAAATTTTATGAATGTAAGACTTAAACTTGCCAGAAAGTTATTAAAAAATTCAGGGGTAATCTTTATATCTATAAATGAAAATGAACTTGCCCAGTTAAAACTTCTTTGCGATACTATTTTTGAACCCCAGAACTATTTGACAACATTTACAATTAAAGTTAGACATGAAGATAGAATTTTGAAGGGGGATAAAGATTTTCATGAAGTAGTAGAATATTTGTTGATGTATAGAAAAACACGGCAACACACGACTACAAAACGAATAAGGGAAAATACCTCTAACGATGAGTATGTTTATGAAGTTAAGGAATTAAAAAAAAATCCTACTTCAATTAAGATGGGTTCCAAAAAAGTGATGGTTTTCAAACCAGGCGAATATGAAATAATCAAAAGTGAGCCAGATATAACCCAACTTAAAAAAATAAATATTAGGGGAAGCATTAAAGAAGGTAATAGTAGCGGAAGGTTCTATATGGCTCATCTCGAAAAGAGGAAAAAAAATTATTCATACTTGTATAAGGTGCCTAACATGGGTGATGACGGGCGGGGTTATAGATACTTTTTAGCACCTAAATCGGATAAAAAAGCAAATGGAGATTATTTTCAGGGCGTTCCACAAGATAGGTCAGGAACAAAAGAAATACCTTATCCTAATTATCTTGATTTTGAGAAAGAGTTTAATAAGGTTGGTTATGAAGGAGGAATAGATTTTAGAAATGGAAAGAAGCCTATTGCTTTCATCACGAAAATACTTGAAATTGGCGGCATCAATAACAACAAGAATGCTTTAATATTGGATTTTTTCGCTGGTTCTGGTTCTACTGCCGAAGCAGTATTAAGATTAAATTCAAGTGATAATGGACATCGTAAATTTATAATCTGCACAAATAATGAAGTAGGTTATAAAACAGATGCGGAACTAAGAAAAAAGGGTTTCGGACCAGGCAATAAAGAATATGAAGCAGAAGGTATTGCGCAAAAGAAATGTTATCCGAGACTAAAAAACATTCTTAAAGGATATAACAATTTTAAACACTTGAATTTCAATTTGAAATATTTTAATACTTCACTATTAGATATTGACCATATTTCCCATGTTTCTGATGAGCAAAAGATTAGACTTACTTACCAAGCAGGAGATATGATAGCTTTACGAGAAGGCACATTTGAAGAAGTGGAGAAGAATGAATGGTGGCAAATTTATAAAGATGGACAAAAATGCACAGCTATTTACTTTAAAGAAGATAAGAAAAAATTAGGCGAGTTAGTAAAAAAATTATCTAAACTAAAAGAGAACGTTGTTTTATATATTTTTAGTTGGGGAAAAAACGAATACAAGAATGAATATACAGAATACAAAAACATGAAGGTTGAAGATATCCCAGAGCCAATTATTGGAGTATATAAGGAAGTAAATCGTATTTAAAATGAAATTCGTTAAGTTTAATGTTGGTAAGACTTGGGAAGAGTGTTTAGGGATATACCTTTTTGTAAAGATAAAACTGAATAACATTGATTACAAGTCTCTAACTCTTAAAGATTATGGACACTTTGAATTAAATGATTTTGAAGTAAGAATGTTTAATACTTGGATTGGGCATGGAGGAAATGATGATAGAGTATTGGCTTGGGTAGGTAGCAATAAAGAACAAATTCAAACATTTATTGAAAATTTTGGTTCGACTTATAAACCAAAGGTAATTCTATGGGGTGATAGGGATAAAACAAGTTATTATAAAGAAAAGTTACAATTATCATTTGAGTTTGAAGAATTCTTAGAAGATTTTTTTAAACAGAAATATGGTCTTGATTTACATCCATTCATAACTCCCGAAGAGCAGTATTATAAAGGAGAAAACGAAGCGGGTATTGAGATAAAACATGATATGGTGTATAAAAAAACAGGTAATTTATATATAGAATATGCAGAAAAATCAAAAGAAGATAATTCATCATGGATTGACTCTGGTATTAAAAAAGAAGACAATAGCACATATTTTTTAATTGGGGATTTTGACCAATTCTGGATATTCAAGAAGCAAAGATTATTGGAAATTTTTGATGAAGAGAAGCGGCTTAAAAAGGAAGGCAAGACATCTCCTAGACACATCAAGTTTATAGTTAAACTAACTTCATTAGGATTCATTTATCCTATTAGATATGCTGAAAAAGAAGAGTTAAATATTGATGAAGTTGTTCAAACACTAAAGGCGCTACAATGACTAACATCATTTTAAAGACATTCCAAGAGAAAGCAATCTCTGACTTAAGAAAACAGTTTTTAGAATTGTGGAAAACGACAAATAGGAAACTACCCTTAGTTTTCAAAGCTCCGACAGGAAGCGGTAAAACTGTTATGGTTGCCCAATTTCTTAAAGATATGAGCAGTGATCCACAATTCGATGTTGATAAATCTTATTTGTGGTTTAGTTTTAGCGAAGAATCATATGAGCAAAGCAAAAATAAGCTTTTTGATTATTATGGTGGAGCAAATGAGGTAAATTTGCTTGACCTAAACGATTTAAGCAAGGGGAAGCTAGAGAAAAATAATGTTTTCTTTATCAATTGGCAAAAAATAAAGTCCTCAACAAAAGAGGGTAGAAAATTAAGAAATCCAACAGAATACACTTATGGAAATGATGGAATTTTTGATGAGTTTGTAAAAAGAACGCAAGAAGATAATAGAGAATTGGTTTTGATTATTGATGAAGCGCATAGAGATACCGATACAGAACTTGCAGAGGAGTTAATTAATTTGATTAATCCTAGAATAATTATTAAAATAACTGCAACACCAATAAATGAGCCAAGTGCTTCTGATGTTTTACAAAAAAGAGTAGGTTTTGTTGAAGTAATAAGGGAAGATGTTATTGAAGCTGGTTTAATTAAGGAAAAAATAATTACCCAAACGAAAGAAGATTTAGACAAACTTACAAAAAAGGAATTAGACCAAGATTTGATATTATTGGAATTAGCCTTTGATAAAAGGTTAGAAACGCAAAAAGAATACAAGGAGTTAGGTTTAGAAATTAATCCTCTTGTTTTGGTTCAGTTGCCAAATGATGACCACGCGAGAAAGGAAACTTTAGATAAATCTAAACTGGAAATAGTTAAAGATTTTTTGAGAGATAAGAGCGTTGATGAGAAAGATGTTGCGATATGGCTTTCTGACAAAAAAGAAAATCTTGAAGAAATAGAAGAAAATGACTCTTTTGTTTCTTTTTTAATTTTTAAGCAAGCCGCAGCAACAGGTTGGGATTGCCCAAGAGCATCTATTTTAGTAATGTTTAGAGAGATAAAAAGCCCAGTTTTTCATACTCAAACCGTAGGTAGAATTTTAAGAATGCCTAAAGGAGTCCACTATCCAAAACCCAATCTTAATATTGGTTATCTTTATACAAACTATGAAAGAAACCAAATACAGCTACCCGATAATAAGCAAGGTAAAAACAAGCCATTTATTTTTGAGAGCAAAAGAAAAGACGGAATAAAGCCAATAATTCTACAATCTACATTTATGGGAAGAACCGATTATAATGATTTAGGAGATTCTTTTCAAATTACTTTTAAGGATGTTGCAGATGGATACTTTAATGTAAAAGAAAAGGAGTTTATTGAGAATACAAAGAAGAAAATTATTGCTAAAGGATTGATGTTATATGATGTGAAAGTTCCAATTAAATTAATTGTTGATGCCGAAATTGAAGATTATGATAATTTTGTCAAACAAATAAAGGAAAGAGGTGGCGATTTAATTGGAGATACCTCGAAAAATGATATAGAAAGAATGCATAATCTCTTGTGTTTTAACATTATTGCAAAGCAAGAAGAAGAAAATAAAAAATTTGCCCCTGAAAGATCTTGGGGAAAACTAAAAACCGCCCTTAATGTTTGGTTCGCTGAACAAATACATGAAAAAAGAAGTGCTTATTATACAATTATTGTTAATGATGTCCTGAAAGCAGACAGCGTTTTAAGAAAAGTAATCGCTGAAGCTTTGGAAAAATATAGACCAATAAGGCAGGAAGAAGTCAAGAAAAAAGAATCAAGAGCAAGAAGAATCGAAGAATTGGAAATCCCAAGACCATCTTTATTTTATACTGATGATTATGAAGAAATTAAGGAATTGGGTAAAAATTCAATGACTCCTTTTTATATTGGCAAAAACTATAATGGAAAGAAAAACGAAACAGAATTTATTAAATATGTTGAATCAAAAAATGTTGATTGGTGGTATAAAAGCGGAAATTCTGGAAGCGAGCATTTCTCAATACCTTTCTATGATGATGTTGAGAGAAAAGAAAAGCTGTTTTATCCTGATTGGATAATCAAAGTTAAAGATACAACTTTAATTTTGGATACAAAACAAGGTTTAAGCGGAACTGTTGGCTCTGCTGATACAAAAAGAAAAGCAGAGGCTCTGCAAAAATGGATTAAAGAACAGAATAAAGCAGGTAAAAAATTCAAAGGTGGAATAATATCCAAAGTTGCTGAAATCTGGAAAATAAATAATAATGACAAATACAAAGTTGATATAAACTATACTGGATGGAAAGATTTAATAGAATTTTTCTAACTTTTTCTATTTATGTGCAAAACCTTCATATTCATAAAATTTATATACTAAATAGATATATCCTATTACATGGTGGAATTTATACCAAAGTGGATTTGGAGAAGATATTTCAAGTTGAGAAGAGAATTTGGTAATGAGAAGTTTACATTTAAAAAAGCTCAAGAAATATTGGAAGATGATTCAAGAATTGTCAATTTATTCTTGTCTCATCTTAAAAAAGCAGGATGGTTGATAAGCGAACAGCATCCAAAAGATGCAAGAATGAAACTTTATCAGCTTAAGGCATGGGGCGAGATAGGGAAAGAGATGGAGCAAATGGTGAAATAAATGTTTAAGTTTAAAATCTGTCAGACAAATATGACTGCTCGTGCAGGTATGATAAAAGAATCTGGAAATGAAATACTTACCCCTACAAGAGTGCTCAATTCAACAGAATTAGAAAATGGCTTAAAATTAGAAAAATGTAAATTGGTAAAGGTGGATTTCCCACATCCTATAACAGAAGTAACCCATTATATAAAGACAGACAGTATTTATTCAATGATAAAAAATGCTGAAGCTTCTAATGGATTAAAAAATCAGGTGGAGGAAAAGTCTAAAAATGCTGGGCAAAGAATAACCATATTCCATCCAGTATTTGATAAAAGTTTGAAAACAGATGATAGATTAAATAGCATAATGATAGACTTGCAAATACAGAGCGACATAGACGCAGTTTCTATATTGGATGACTATAATTCAAGCCCAGAAGAATTTGAAAATAGAATTAAAAGTTCTATAAAACAAATAGAAGATTCAGATTCTGTAGCAGAACCGATGCCTACCATAAGACTCGACAGCGATGAAAGAATATTTGGAAGAAAACTAAAGGTATGTGTTGGTAATAGAATAAATATAATTAATTTAACATACGCCCCTATAAAAGAGAATTATCACAATTATTCGTATCTTATAAATAATATGGCGGATGAAGATGTTTGGCTGCATTTATCTGAGGTTGGGAATAAAATATTTAATAAGAGTTCCCTAATCCATGCAATGCCCTTATTCTCAATAGACTCTTTTGCATTAAAATCTAGACCATTTCCTCCTGGAACATACAAAAAAAGAATTAGTGTTCCTAAAAGATTTGATACAAAGACATTGGGGCAGATAGACGTAAATGAGCATAAGCAAATGTATGGAGATAAATTAAATTGCGATTGTTTTGTTGATATCAATATGGATAAACAAAGGACACTGAACAATTTTCTTAATGTTTTTAATGGAGCACAGCTATTAAAACAGGCGCTAGTTTGTCATGATGCCTGCTCAAGCTTTAATGAATTTTTAAAAGCAAGAAACAAGATTATAGGGAGAAATTATCGTAACTATTTAAGAAATAAAAAATATATGCATCTTCCAGTAAAAAGATTTTTTAAAATTGATTTGGGAAATAAGACAATTAATGGAAATTATTAATTGTTATTAATCTTTTTATCTGCTCATCCATTTCCTTGCTAAACTTTTCAGCCCGTGCTTTTCTTAAATGGTTGCAAAATTCCCATTTTTTCCATTCTTCACAGTCATTTCTGCAAAAGTAATTTTCTCTCCATTCATCCATTTTATTTAGAAGTTTCTCATTATTCCTCTTCCATAATATAACATCATCACAATTATTCAATTTTCTCACCCCTCAATCTCGAAAGAAGATTGTCTGCTGTACCAAGATGCTCTAAAATCTCGTGCATAGATTTGTTGCCTTTACGAATGCTCCTTACAATCTGAAGGTATCTCTTGTCTTTTACCACACTCCATTTATAAAATACCATAAGAATAGTTAGTCACTACATATATATAAATATATTCTATATTTTTTACTATTAGTTAGTCACCACATAAAAAGCAAAGGTTTATATATTCTATTAGCATATATCTTTATAGCATATATAATATAAATATGCGCGGGGAGGTAAAACAATGAGACAATGCAAATATTGTAAGAAGGGAGGCAAATTCGAGCCTTCTACAAGGCAAATCTTATGTTATGAGCATAAGCAATTGACCATAGAGAGATATCTGGGGAGGAACTGCGAGCCCCTGACCCCAGAAGGAGTATTCTGTGACGAATATCTCCCTTGAAGAGGTAGATAGTCCGCTTAAAAAAGTTTTGGATAGTCTTGACTCTCACTGGGTCAGGACTTCTTTTATTTTATCCAAGCTGGATTTTTCCACATTAAACTTGACTGAAAGAAGGAAGTCAAAGTTTCCCAGAGAGTCATTCATTAAGTTATATTTGTATAAGAGGATAAAAGGACTCCCAACATATTATAACCTTAAAAACAGCATGGATGACACAGACCTTAAAAATCTAGGTCTGACAGAAGGAATACCAAAAAAGAGAACGTTTAATGAATTCTTTCAAAAAAATTTATCCAAAGACCAAATCATGTCTTTAAATGATATTTCTGAGAGAATATTATCAGCAGCCACCAGAAAGGGTATAATCCTCGACATAGAGATAGTAAAAGAAGCTATAAAGAAGAAAAAGCCGCATGAAAGCAAGGCATTCAAAGAGGCTGTCAAGCTAGTAAAAAAATTAGTCTATCCTCAGATAGAATTGCAGATAAGGCACAATGCCAAGTTTACCATAAAAGATTTATTGGACATATTAATTCATCTCGCCCAGACCCACGATTTTGCTAATAATGGAGTTAAGACTTTCTCAGAACTGAATCCTAACATGGAAATACCTTCGAGAGAGACTGTTCTTTACCATTTCAGGAAAATGGATAAGAGGGAAGAAATAGAAGAGATGTTTAGAAGGATATTTGATGTCATTCTGGAATTTGGAAAGAAGAACTATAGCTTAATTAGAAAAAGAAAGTTGGACGTAGCAATAGATGTCCATGAAGTTCCTTATTACGGAAATAAATCAGACCATTTTGTTATAGGGGGGAGGCAAGACAGAGGAACAAACCATTTCTTCAAGTTTATTACATGCTCCATCGTACTTGCTGGAAGAAGATTTGTATTGGATGCTTTAATGATACACCCTTTAGATAATCTTGATGGTTTGGTTGATAAGTTAATAAAAAGAGCAAAGCAGAAGATTAGAATTGACAAGGTGTATTTGGACAGGGGTTTTGACAGACCTTCTATTATTAGAGTTCTAAAGAAGAATCATATCAGATATTTAATGCCCAAAGTTAGAAGTTCAACAGTCAAGCAATGGTTTGACAAAGCAGAAGATTGCAAATCAAAGGTAATTAAAGATTTTAAAATCGGAGATGAAACTACTACTCTGGTTTTAGTAAATGATGAGGAAGGTGTAAAAAGAGCATTCTCAACAAATTTAGACATTCCAGAACAATTAACTCAATATTTGTTTAGATTCTATTCAAGAAGGTGGGGAATAGAAACATCATATAGGCAGCTTGAGCACGATTTCAAGCCAAGAACAACATCCAAGAATTTCCATATTAGATTATTCTACTTTTTATTCTCAACATGCTTGTATAATATGTGGATTTTAATTAATGTTTGCGTCTCAATAAACTTATACAATAGGATAGTAGAGAAACCTCTAATCACTTCCAAGTTATTTGCTGTAGTTTTGTATAAGGTTCAAATAGATCCCGGAGGTTAAATTTAAATATTATTTATATCTGTTTAATTTATGTCAAATGGAAGAAATCCGATAATTAGCGGTAGTGGAATGGCTGTTTTATTAGGAGTAGTTCTTTTTATTCTAGGTTTTATCCCAGGCACTGGTATGCCTATTTTGGGAAGATTAGGAGTAATCATATTAGGAATGTTAGTATTTCTTTTTGGAATATTTAATTCTAAAGGTTAAATAAATCTACATTACCATCTACTTTTGTAACCAAAAAGTATTTATTTTATTAAAACTCCCTATTATTGTATGAAAAGTTACAGATGTAAATGGTGCGGTTATGAATTTAAGCAAAGAGGGAATATTAATCCTGATAGATGTCCTTATTGCAATGAATCTCGCGGTATGGAAGAAGCTTTTGATTCTAAAAAAGTAATTAGAGAAGTAGATGAGATTTAGTGATCATTTTAAACAATGTGAGGAGAATTTAAGACTACTTCTAGCACGGCTTTTAGTAGAATTTCAAGGAAATCCTGAAAAACTTGAAAAATATATCACTAAAATAAAGAAAGAGAGTGTGGAAAACATTTACGAAAATGTAGATAAAATTTTTAGTCAATTATCTTTCATAGAAGGAAGGGTAATTTTTGTTAGATATGGCACATTGAGCGATAATCCTCTAACTTATGGGTCTGTAAGCACAATAATGTATTTAAAAGAAGCAGATGTGAAAGCTTATGATAAAGAAGCCTTAAAAAGATTAAAAGCCTTGGGTATAAAAGATTCATTAGAAAGGCTTATAAATAATAGTTCTTAAAATTTATTTATGGAAGGCATTATTGTAAATTTTAGAGGAAGCGAAAAACATAAATCTCCTAATTATATGGTTATTAAGGTGGATGGTATAGAATCTAAAGAAAAGGCTCAATCCTTAGTCAATAAAGCTGTTTCTTGGAAAACACCTGCTGGAAATGAGATTAAAGGCATGGTATCTAAAGTGCATGGCAATAAAGGCGCTGTAAGAGTAAGATTTGAAAGGGGTATGCCTGGTCAAGCGATAGGATGTAAGGTAGATATAGCATAGAAATAGATTAAGAATTCTAAAAGTTTATTAATAACTGCAACTGCCTCTTTAGCAACTATAATAAAACAATTAATAAGTAGTAAGGTTTATAAAGTAAAATTCTAAAAAAAGATTATGGCAGAATTAAGAAAAGGAAGATGCTACAGGGAAATGGAGAGGCCTTATACTAGAAGGTCTAGGTTCAAAACTAAAAATTTTATAAAAGTTATTCCTCCATCAAAGATTGTTAAGTTTGATATGGGTGATACAAAGAAAGAATTTTCCTGCAAGGTTAATTTAATTTCAAAAGATTCTGTCCAGATTAGAAATAATGCTTTAGAGTCAGCAAGACAGATAGTTAATAGGAGGCTAGCAAAGCATTTAGGTCCGCTTGGTTTTAGCATGAAGGTAACTGCTTATCCGCACCATATTTTACGGGAAAACAAGATGATTACAGGAGCAGGAGCAGATAGAATGCAGACTGGTATGGCACATTCATTCGGAAAGGCTATTGGAACTGCTGCACAGGTTAAAAAAGGAAAGGTTATTATGAGTATTTTTGTTAATGAAAAAGATAAGAAGATTGCATTAGACTGTTTGAAGTTAGCTGCTCCCAGATTACCTTGTCAATGCATTGTTGCATAAAGAAAAATTAAAAGAGAAGAGTTTATTTTAAAAATATTAAAATTAAAGTTTTAATTTATAAAAATTTACCACCCATACTTGCCTTTTAACGGGACAAAGATAAATCCGCCCAAGTTTTGGCAATCAAGTTCTTTTTTACTCTTTTTGCATTTGATCATGCTTTGTCCATAATCACCGCCAACAGGTCCTAGAATTATTCCATTATCTTTTAATTGGTCTTTTAATGGCTTTGGAATCTCAGGAGCAGATGCTGTAAAGACGATTCTGTCATATTTAGCTTCTTTTTCATAGCCTTTGCTTCCGTCTCCTTCTATTATCCTGACATTATTTATTTTAGCTTTCTTTAAATTATCTTTAGCCAGTTTTACTAATTCTTTTACTATTTCAATTGTATATAATCTTCCTGGTTTTACAATCTCTGCAATCAAAGCTGCATTATAGCCAGAACCAGTTCCAATCTCCAAAACCTTTAGTCCTTCTTTTAACTCTAGTTCCTGCAGCATGTAAGCAACTGTATAAGGCTGGGAGATAGTCTGGTTTTTTATCAGAGGCAAGGGCCTATCTTCATAACTGCTTTCTTTATAAGCCTGAGGAACGAAAAGATCTCTTCTTATCTTCTCCATTGCTATTAAAACATTTTTGTCATAAATCCCTTTAGCTTTTAGATCCTTAATCATAAACTTTCTTGCTTTATAATATTTATCCATGATTATATAAAATAAAAGAAGTATAAAAATGCTTTTAATAAAGTTTTAGAGATATTTTAATCATAAGGTTTATATATCTTATGCACAATAAAAATTGTACATATTGGAAAAATGACAGACTCTTTAGAAAAAATAGTTAATAAGAAAGGTATAACTAACAAAGTTTACAATAAAAGCAAGAAATTCTTTGCAAAAGCATTTACATGTACATCTTTTTTAGCACTGCCTTTAATTAGTACTATTTCTGGCTGCGGTGATGGAAAAGATTCTGCAAAAAGCAAGATTGTAAGTCATTCGTCTCTTCCATCAGATGTCCAACAACTGACTCTTGATGAACTTAGATTTAATGATCCGATTTGGTGCGGAGCCCTTGTTAACAAAGATGCTATTGGACAGCTTTCAGAAGGAAAATACAAATCATTCTCTACTGGCGGCCTAATTGCTGAAAGTGTTGATGCTCAGTTATACCATGACGAAAGCTGGGCAAGGTTTCTTACATCATTTGGCTATCTTAAAAGAGACGATAGGGGTAACTTTTCGTTCGGAGGAAAAATTAATGACTTAATAACAAAGAGCTTATTATCCATATCATATCCCCTGGAATCATTCACAGAGAAGACTAAAAGACGCATCCGTGTTGAGGTAGCAAAGAGGAAACTAGAATCAATAACCAAAGTTGAGCATTTTAACAGAGGAGAATTTAAAGTGCCAATAGTTGGCAATATTGACAGGGAAGTGTATACTTTTGTACTTCATTACACCATAGAGCCTCTTATTCCAGAAGTGCCTAAACTTAATGAGAACTTCATTGGAAGGGGAACAGCTACAAAGAATATAAACACAGATAAGTGGGAGGTTGAACGGCGTATACCTAGTGATTATAATTCAAAATTATTTGACAAAGGTTTAGAAGAATTTGGCTCTCCTATCTCTTTTAGCAGTAAAAGAACGGTTAAGGTTGACATCACCCGGTCCAACATCGCCAAGATCGGCAATCAGATCGACATGTTCAAGGTGGACCATGGCCGCTACCCTGAGAAGCTAGAGGATCTCCTCAGCCCCCCATCCTACGTGAAGCCTGGACGGTGGCCGTCCGGAGGGTACAGGTACATCAAGAAGATCGATGAGCTGAACGATGCCTGGGGAAACCGTCTGATCTACCAACCCGGCGGGACGGCGGGAGTACCATACGATCTAATCAGCCTGGGAGCGGACGCGAAAGAAGGCGGCAATGAGGATGCCGCGGATATCTGGAACCACGATGCAGGAAGGCGATAAGTTCCGAGTTTGGAGTTCAAAGAATTAGCCTACCCTTATAGAAAACAATGAAAAGATTAAAGAAGATAAATTATGGAGTATAAATCCTCTTAAGAAAGAAATAGAAATAAAGAGCAAGTATAATAAAGAATACTAAAAACCTATATAACCTCTCATTTTCGTTGTGTTGATGATTTACGGTAGATAAAAGATTACTTTAGAATAGAAAGGTTTATATACTAATTTTTATCACTTTATAGTAACAAAATATGATGTAAAATGGTTAACGCAATAAAAAGGCTGGATAAGTTACAAGATAGTATACCAAGGATTAACGCTGAGTTAAACCTGTCTCTTGTTAAAAGGCTAGCTAACTTAGAAGATGTATCTCTTGATAGAAAGGGTGCTGCAAGATTAGCACAAGATTTAGACGGAGAGCTTGCTGTTAAATACCTCCAGTTCAGAGCAGGTTACAAAAGAGATATGGGAGAAGCTGCTAGATATGGTCTTGGCGTAGAAGATATTGCACAATTTGAAAGAGAGGTTTTTGAGTCACAGACTGGAATTTCTTTAATTGATATTGCAAGGAACTTAAGTGATGGAAAATATTTAACTCCTCAAAAAGTAGGCAGCCTTATAGACCAAAAGATATCAAAGGTATTTGCAGAAAAAAGATTAGCAAGCGAACTAGGCTCTATTAATACTGAAGAGGATCTTAAAGAGACAGCAGAAACACTTAATGAAAGATTAAGCAGGTTAGGATTAAGAAAGGTAGATTATAGGAAATTAAATCCAGAAGGTATTGGTCAGTTATATGGTCTTGTACAGGAAAGGATAGAAGAACAAGCTGTCATAGACAATCTTTTAAGCAGATATTCATTAAATTAATACTAAATAAAAATCTGCATAAATTTATAATTTATTTTCTTCTTTTTCAACGAAAAGTATAAATAGTTACTAGCATTTCCCTAATTATAATAATTGTGGGATTGGAAAAATGAGAAAAATAAAATCTATAGCTGTTTGTTTATTTCTTATAGCATTGATAATTATGCTGCCAGTCAGCTTCGCAGATGAAATTAGAACTACAGAAGGAGTTACACTCGCTAAAAACAACGATTCATCCAAGGTAGCTTCTATAGCGTATGCTTTTCCTGGATTAGTAAGTTGGCTTGCAGCAATTTTATATGCGGCTGGGATTACCTATATTGCTGTTGGTGCAGCTGTAATAGCTGGGGGCTATTTAGTGTATCATATTGGAAAAATTGCATGGACTTATTATAATGCTTATAAGTATTCAAAATTAATTGAGTATAAGCATATCAAGGATTTTCCTTGGATTTGGAAATCTCCACCATCAAAAAAAGATTTTGAGAAAAAATGCAAGGACAATATGAACAGCAAATCTGTTAATAGATATATTCAAGTAAAAGAGGGTAGGAGTGTAGCTTATAATCCTTCAAATTGGATGATAACTGTAGGAGATACTAATGGAAAAGACATAATTACCTGCTTTCCAGACAAATATGGGGACTATGTAGCTAGAAAAGTAAGAGATGGAGTCTGGAAGAGAATTAAGTGAGGAATTTAATGAAAATGGAAAAAAGGCGCATATATAAAACAAGTATCCTGAAACAGAAGCTTTCATTACTACAAGATATATTCAAGGAAGTGGTGAAAGGGCAAGATTGGTGGGCAGTTGTTGGGTTTATTCAAATTAGTAATGAATTAAAAAGGATCAATAGTCTGCCTACAAAAGTAAAGGCTTTCAAATCATCAGATACCTATAAACGAAGATTATCAAAATCTGTTACTGAGTTTAAAAGAATGGTATCTGATAGTAAGGACGACTTAAAGAAATATGGTGCTTACTATAAGGGACACTATGTTGATCCTGATTGGGTGAAAGCAAGAGAAAAGGATTTGCATGTTCTAGAGAAAGAAGCTAAACGCCTCAAACTATGACTTATTTTCTTTCTAAATATTTTTTTATTTCTTTAACAAAGTCTTCAGCCATCTCCTTATATCTATCATACTCTCTTCCTGTTAATTCTTTTTTCTCTCTATAAATTATTTTCTTGGATAATAGATAAAGTTCTTGCAGAACATCTTT